>ENA-OQJY01000003-OQJY01000003.1-human-gut-metagenome-genome-assembly--contig:-NODE-3-length-45827-cov-3.622079_pt1 | contig 45827 bp, 48 predicted proteins | sample MGYA00242643_ERZ504788 | MGnify/ENA primary metagenome ERZ504788 (study PRJEB26092, sample SAMD00036361) | human gut metagenome | host: Homo sapiens | study: EMG produced TPA metagenomics assembly of the...
GCAAGAAACCAGAAGAAGGGTATCCTGGAGGGAAGAATCTTTGAGCTGGGAAATATCTTTATCGCAAAGGAGCTTCCGCTTACAGAGTATCCGGATGAGAGAGAGACACTTTGCGCAGGCGTATTCGGTGAGGATGAATCGTTCTTTACTATAAAGGGACTGGCTGAGACTGTAGCAGATGCGCTTGATGTGAAGTTTACATACAAGCCGGCTCAAAAGCCATTCCTTCATCCATATCAGACAGCAGAGGTATTCTGTGACGGACAAAAAAATCGGATATCTCGGTCAGGTAAGATATGAGATATGCGATGAGCTTGACATGAGAGTACCGGCATATGTGATGGAGCTTGATTTAAGAGTTCTTTCACAGTGGTATGGAAAGGACAGAGTATTTACTCCAATCTCAAAATTTGATGATGAGAAGAGAGATTTTGCTTTTGTTGTGGACAAGGATATCACATGTGAGCAGATTGAAAACGGTATCAGGGAAGCCTGTGATTATGTCTCAGATGTTACACTGTTTGATGTTTACGAGGGTGTACAGCTTCCTCCGAATAAGAAGAGCATGGCGTACAGTGTAGTATTTACACCAAAGGATGAGGAGCTTAAGACTAAGAAGGTCGAGGGCTTTGTAAAGGATATACTTGCTCATCTTAAAGAGACTGCAGGTATCACACTTCGTGGTTAGACGTTAGTATAGTGTTAGGAATAGGAAAATTATGGACGTAAAAGATTTTGATTATGATCTTCCGGAGGAGCTAATAGCACAGGATCCTCTGGAGGACCGCTCCAGCTCAAGACTCATGGTGCTTGACAAGAAGACAGGAGAAGTCAGCCATCATGTGTTCAAGGAGATTGTTAAATATTTAAGACCGGGCGACTGCCTTGTGCTCAATAATACAAAGGTAATTCCTGCACGTCTTTTTGGCGTGAAGGAAGGAACTATGGCAAAGATAGAGATACTTCTTCTAAAGCGCAGACAAAATGACGTATGGGAGACTCTTGTAAAGCCGGGTAAAAAAGGCAAAGCCGGGCACAAGGATTATATTTGGTGACGGACTTTTAACCGGTGAAGTAATAGATGTGGTTGATGATGGAAACAGGCTGATTCAGTTTAGCTATGAGGGTATTTTTGAGGAGATACTTGATAAGCTCGGACAGATGCCATTGCCGCCATACATCACACATCAGCTAAAGGACAAGAACCGCTACCAGACAGTATATGCAAAGTATGACGGCTCGGCCGCTGCGCCTACGGCAGGACTGCATTTCACAAAGGAGCTTTTACAGCAGGTAAAAGATAAGGGTGTGGATATTGCAGAGGTGACTTTACATGTGGGGCTTGGCACGTTTAGACCGGTAAAGGTGGATAATGTGCTTGATCACCATATGCATTCTGAGTTTTACATGGTGTCACAGGAGGCTGCAGACAAGATTAATAATGCAAAGAAAAATGGCGGCAGAATAATATCTGTTGGCACTACAAGCACTCGTACCTTAGAGGCAGCATCCGATGAAAACGGCATGCTAAAAGAGTGCAGCGGATGGACGGATATCTTTATTTATCCGGGATACAGCTTTAAGGTGATTGACTGTCTGATTACAAATTTCCATCTGCCACAGTCTACACTTGTCATGCTTGTGTCAGCATTAGCAGGCAGAGAGCATGTCCTCAATGCATACAAAGAGGCTGTAGAGGAAAGATACAGGTTTTTCAGCTTTGGTGATGCGATGTTTATAACAAACGATATGCATATGGACGATGAGGCAGCTGAATTAAATTTTACTTGTAAAAATCGATCATATATACTAATATGTTGATTGAAAGTATACCTCTCGATATACATACATATTATGACACCAGGATCCAAATTTGGACCAAGGAGGTTGTGGATGCGGTTATCGAGATTGTACGAAGAACAGACAGTGAAGAAGGAGTATATCACTATGGTGCTGTGTTTATTGTTATGACCGACACTGATGCACTAAAGATTGATATTTATCAGATTTTCAATGATTTATAAAGTAAAAAAAGTAAATCATCCACATGATATAGTAACCAGTGTACCTGGCTCAAAGAGTATCACAAACAGGGCCCTTTTAATCGCTGCACTCGCAAGCGGGCGCAGCGTTTTAAAAGGGTGTCTTTTTAGTGATGATTCGAGACATTTTATAGATGCACTGATTCGTCTGGGATTTCCGGTTTTGGTGGATGAGGATAAAAGAGAAATAACAATAACAGGCTTTGGAGGCAGGATACCAAAGAATGAAGCTGAGATAGATGTGGGAAGTGCAGGTACCGCTGCGCGTTTTCTTACAGCTCTTCTTGGACTGTCAAAGGGCAGATACCATATAGTGGCCTCTGAGCAGATGAAGAAGCGTCCTATGAAGGATCTGCTTGTATCGCTTGAAAAGCTGGGTGCCCATATTGAGTATGATGAGAACGTATATCATTTTCCTTTTACCATCGGAAATACAGGGGAGTATGCTGATGCTGTTGATATAAACGTAGACAAGAGCAGCCAGTTTTTGAGTGCCCTTCTTATCTCGGCAATAGTGATGGAAAAGACTTTTACGATTAATGTCACAGGAACGCATGGTATGGCATATGTTGAGATGACGCGTCTTATGATGAAGCAGTTTGGGCTTGATGTGATGCAGGACAAAAAGAATAACAGCTTTATTATTCCTAAGAAAGCAGCGTATGAAAGCTTAGACTATGATATAGAGCCGGATGTGTCGGCTGCATGCTATTTTTATGCAATGAGCCCGCTTTTACATGTTAAGTCAAAGGTGATGGGTGTGCACCAGAACAGCTTGCAGGGAGATGTGGCATTTCTTGATGTGCTTGCGGATATGGGCTGCACAATTTCCGACGAGGCAGACGGCATAGTGTGTATGCCACCAAAGAATGCTCATATACATGGCGGAAGCTGGGATTTGTCAACATTCTCAGATCAGGCGCTGACTCTTGCTGCGATTGCACCGTTTGCAAAGGAGCCTGTAGGGATAGAAGGCATTTCGCATATCCGTCTGCAGGAGTGTGACAGGATAAATGCCATCGAGGAAAACCTGACGGAATTAGGTGTGAGGGTTGAAGAAACTGAAAATGGCTTAAGGATTTATCCGGCAGAGCGTATTAAGCCTTGTCAAATTAAGACGTATGACGATCACCGCGTAGCCATGTCATTTACTTTGCCGGGGCTTAAGGCAGAGGGCGTTGAGATAATAGACCCTTATTGCTGCCGCAAGACCTTTGAGGATTTTTATGAGGTACTTGAGGAGAGCGTATATTAATAAAGTGTTATTGGTTTCTGTTTATTTGTAAACAGTGCTGCATGGACGATATAAAACGAGCCGTAAAACGAATCAAATTCGTTTTACGGCTCGTTGTTTTTGGGATTAAAACCATATAACAGGATAAATCATCTGCGGTGAATAGTATAGTTTCTTTCTTTAAGTACGCTGATAGCCGATTCAAGAGAATCTTCGTCATAGAACTCTATGCGCAGTACACCCTCCTCAAACTCACGGTTGTTTATGATGCCGATATTCTTGATGCTGATGCCGTTGAAGGCTAAAAGGCTTGCAAGCATTGCAATACCGCCTGCCTCATCGGCAATATCGACAAATATCTCGTGGAAATCCTTGCGGATTTTGGCACCGGGCAGTGTGAGTGAATCCCTGTAATTCTTTGAATCCTGGAAATATCAATCATCTTTTGAGAACTGCCCTCTGCAATTATTTCGCGAAGCTTATGGAAATTGGCTTCATACTGGTCCATGAGTGAGAGCAGCTGTGTTTTGTTGGACTCACATATGTTTTCCCACATGACAGGGGAGCTTGCGGCGATACGTGTCACATCGCGGAAGCCTCCGGCAGCGATAGTTTTCATGGTCTCTTTTTCGGAATCAATATGCTCAATCAGATTGACAAGAGAGTATGCAATCATATGTGGCAGGTGGCTGATGGCTGCGGTAGCATGATCGTGCTCCCTGTAGTCTAAAATGAGAGCTATCGAGCCGAGCGAAAGTACAAATTGTCTGAAATTATTCAGATTTTCTTCAGTAGTTGCTGCAGTAGGAGTGATAATATAGTAGGCGTTCTCCAAAAGCTGCTTGTCTGAATTGAGTATGCCCGTTTTTTCAGAGCCGGTCATAGGATGCCCGCCGATAAAATTGTGCTCAAGGCCAAGCTCTATAACCTTTTCGTGAATCTGGGTTTTGGTGCTGCCTACATCTGTGATGATACAGTCATCCTTTATGATATCCTTAAGCTGTGTGAGGTATTCGATATTTTTGTTTACCGGTGCACACAGAAAGATTACGTCGCAGTCTTTAAAAGAGTTAAGCTCTAAAAGCTCATTATTATCTATCAGGCCAAGCCCAAAGGCATCATCTATGGTCTGTTGATGCCCGGCTGTTGCGATAATTGAGACCTTTGGATTATTTTCTTTCATTTTTCTTGGCTATCGAGCCGCCAATCAGACCGAGCCCTATAAAGCCAACTTTATCAAAAATGCATTTATGTGTATCTCCTAATTCTTTATTGTAACTATTCAGAATCACCACACGCACATTCTCAAAATCGCACTATAGTGGTTTTGAATATTTACAATATATTATATCCAATTTAACACTATAAAGCAATAAATTATTGGCATATTTATTCAAATATAATAATAAAAAATAATCGTCAGATTGCATAAAAGTGTTGTAAATTATATAAAATATTAGTACAATGTTTACATACTATAATAATGTCAGGGAGGTACTTGAAATGAATGTTTACACTACTGAGAAGATTCGAAACGTCGTGCTTTTAGGCCATAGCGGCTGTGGCAAGACATCACTCGTGGAAGCTATGGCATATCTGGCAGGACAGACCACCAGAATGGGCACTGTAGCGGATGGCAGCACTATCAGCGATTTTGACAAGGAAGAGATAAAGCGTCAGTTCTCTATACATACATCGGTTGTACCGATTGAGTGGGATAATGTCAAAATAAATATTCTCGATACTCCTGGTTTTTTTGATTTTGTGGGAGAGGTTGAGGAAGCTGTATCGGCTGCAGATGCTGCAATCATCGTGGTTTCAGGCAAGGCAGGGATACAGACAGGCACAAAAAGAGCATGGGAGATATGCGAGAAATACAAGCTCCCGAGGATGATTTTCGTTACGGACATGGATATCGACAATGCAAGCTTCAAGGATGTGGTATTAAAGCTGCAGGAGCTTTACGGCAAGAAAATGCTCCATTCCATCTGCCAATCAGAGAGAATGAGAAGTTTGTGGGCTATGTCAATGTCATCCAGCAGAGGGCAAAGAGATGGAATGAAAGCGGAGGCGTGGATAAGTTTGATGTGCCTGAGTACTCAAAGGAGAACCTGGGAATATGTCGTGAGGCTTTAGTTGAAGCTGTAGCTGAGACGAGTGAGGAGTTCATGGACAGATATTTCGGAGGAGAGGAGTTCTCTGAGGATGAAATCAGGGCTGCGCTTCGTGCAAACGTGCTTGAGGGCTCTATTGTACCGGTGCTCATGGGCTCAAATATTCTCGCAAGAGGCATGTATACACTTATGGCTGATATCGTGAAATACCTGCCAAGTCCTGAGAAGAGAAGCTGTACCGGTATTAACACCAAGACAAATGAGGTGTATAATGCTGATTATGATTTTGCAAAATCAAAGAGTGCTTATGTGTTTAAGTCGATAGTTGACCCGTACATCGGTAAGTATTCGCTGATCAAGGTTAATTCAGGTGTACTTAAGACAGACGATGTGCTTTACAATTACCACAGGGACTGCGATGAGAAAATCGGTAAGCTCTATGTGATGAGAGGCAGTAAGGTGGAGGAAGTGAAGGAGCTTCATGCAGGTGATATCGGAGCGCTTGCAAAGCTTACAAAGACTCTTACGACGGATTCACTTTCCACCAGAAATATGCCTGTTACATATCTTAGAACAAGTATATCAAAGCCGTATGTGGCAATGCGCTATAAGGCAAAGAAAAAGGGCGATGAGGACAAGATTTCCCAGTCTTTACAGAAACTGTTAATGGAGGATCTGACACTAAACAGTGTAAATGACAGTGAAAATGGACAGACTGTACTATATGGTATCGGTGATATGCAGCTTGAGGTAGTGGCAAGTGAGCTTCTTGAAAAGTACAAGGTGGAGATAGAGCTTATGCGTCCAAAGGTAGCCTTTAAGGAGACTATAAGGAAAAAATCTGACGTAGAGTATAAGTACAAGAAGCAGTCAGGCGGACACGGACAGTACGGACATGTCAAGATGACCTTTGAGCCGTCAGGTGATATGGATACGCCATATGTATTTGAGCAGACGGTCGTAGGAGGAGCTGTACCGAAGAACTTCTTCCCGGCTGTTGAAAAGGGTATTGCAGAGTCCGTGAAAAAGGGACCTCTTGCAGCCTATCCTGTGACGGGTATAAAGGCTGTGCTGTATGATGGCTCTTATCATCCGGTTGATTCATCTGAGATGGCCTTTAAGGTGGCAACACAACAGGCCTTTAAAAAGGGCATTATGGAGGCAAAGCCAGTGCTTCTTGAGCCGATTGCAACTCTTAAGGTAGTGGTGCCTGAGGGCTATACAGGTGATGTGATGGGTGAGCTTAACAAGAGACGTGCAAGAGTGATGGGCATGAACCCGACAGACAATGGATATCAGGAGATAGTAGCGGATATTCCTTATCTGGAGCTTTATGGATACAATGCCACACTTCGCTCAATGACGAGCGGAAGCGGCACATTCTCATATGAGTTTGCCAGATATGAGCAGGCACCGGACGATGTGGCTGCAAAACAGATAGAAGAAAGGGCAAGCAAGCTTGTTGAAGTTGAAGAGTAGAATAGCATTAATTATATTACTTACATTGATTTTTACCAATACTCATGTGTTTGCATCGGAGATAAAAGAGGCAGAAACTGCCTCTTTTGCTTCCGGGCCATCACTAAATACACTGGTTGACAATATGTCAGAAAGTGATGGTGTTTCATATATTTACTATAATCTGGGCGGTGCGGCAAACAATATCAATAATTATGGATACATCACACCAAAGCAGAAATTCATGGGACTAAGAGAGCCACACAAATACGGGTATAAATTTGATGGCTGGTATCTGGATGAGCATTTTTCAAAAAAGGCGGATGTTCTGACCTACGAAAAAGCAAATGGATATGTGGTATATGCCAAATGGGTCAGGACGATTAACAATGAATACAGCGTAGAGCATTACAATTACAGGAGTAATAAAAAAGCGCATACATTGGCGCTTAAGGATTGCGATTACGATTTTATAGATGAAATAGATATTCCGGGCATGCCGGAGACGAAGGAGAATGATTTTCTCAATAATTATATTTTCAGTGAGGCACAGTGTCCTCAGGGAATTTGTATCACGGACGAATACGTGCTTATCACGAGCTATTCTGATGACAAGGTCTCACTTGGGGAGCTTATGGTATTTGACAGGGAGGACGGAGAGTACCTTGTGACACTTGGCATGGATGCAAACAGTCACCTGGGAGGAATTGCCTTTGACGGGGAAAATGTATGGGTGTGCAATTCCTACGACACAACTGTGGAGCGCATCTCGTATGATTTTCTCTCTCTAATGGCCACTGCGAATTCCAAGCAGGTCATCGATGCGACAGGTGTGGTAGATGTGTTTGATGTTGGAAACAAGCCGTCGTGCATAACATACTATGGAGGCAGGCTGTGGATAGCCACTCACAATATCCTTTTTAGGTCAAAGATGGTAGCATATTATTATGACAAAAAGGACGACAGGCTCACAAGCCTAAGCACATATACGATACCGGCCAGAGTGCAGGGCGTTACATTTGATGCTTCAGGAAAGGTATATCTGAGCACCTCCTATGGCAGGAATGAGTCATCGTATATCAAGTGCTACAAATCACTCATAGCTCTGTCGTCAAGGCCAAACAGACCCGACATCACAATAGAGATGCCGCCGGGCTCAGAGGAGCTTGACAGTGTGGATAAAAGATTGTATGTTATTTTTGAATCTGCGGGGGAGAAGTACCTTGAGGGCACGGATGGCAAGGGAAACTCGCCTGCACCGATAGACAAGATACTTCGCATAAATACAGATTCGTTTAAAAATTAAACTATAGCATTTTTAAAAGCCTTTCAACCTGCCTGCGGTTTTTCTCAGGCAGGTTTTTGCTTAGCTCGGTGCACATGGAATAGACCTCTTCTTTGGTAAATTCTATGCCGTTACGCTTTGCCTCCTTAATACTTTCCATGAGAAACGGCATGGCACTTGTTGTGTCCTTTGGTTTTTCCTTTTGTGCAAAATTATTTAAAAATTCCTGCTTTGTCATAAATCTCCCTATTGTCCAAAACTGAAAAAATATTTAATAGATTGTCTATCGTATCCTGTTCACTTTTGCTGCAGTATTTCTTTAAGGCATTGAGCATGGATAGTCTTCTGTCTGACATACTTTCAGTCTCCGCAACAGACAGTGCAGGTGCACAATCTATCATTCTCATTGAATTCATAAGTGATATGTAGTGAACCATAAGAGTCATCTGCTTTTGTGAGTCATGCGGCATATATGGAATTATGGTTTTAAGCATCTGAAGCTCCCTTGTCTGGGTTATTTCATCGAATGGTGTAAACAGGCTGTTCTCGTCCATAAAAATCCTTTAAAATATATTTCTATATAATATGTCACCTGATTCACATTATGCATGTTTACAGCATATATTATTAAAAAAAGATATATGCTTATCATAGATGGTCACGACGTATACGAGATAGATGAAGAATGCATCAAAAAGCACAGAGTGAAGGGCGAATGTAAAGTCCTTGAAAAGCTCAAAGAAAAAGAGCAGCGCAGGCAAAAAAAGAATACCGAAAAATCGTAAAAAGCTGCGGGTCCAAAAGACCCGCAGTAAAAATGTAAATCAGCAGCCGCAGCCACATCCGCATCCGTTATTGCTGCTTCCACAGCCAAAGCCACCACAGCAGAAAAGTAAGATGATAGCCCAGATACAGCTGTTATTGCCGCTTCCACAGTCGTTTCCTCCGAAGAAAGAGCCTCCGTTACCATTTCCGCAACAGCAGCACAGTAACAGGATAATCCATAAAATCGAAGAACATCCGCATCCGTTATCTGTATTGCTGCATGAACAGTTTGTTGCTGCTAAATCACTCATAAGTGACCTCCAATAAAATTTATTTACACTCTAGGTTATGATAGACATAACAAAGTGTTACACTAAGATTTAAATTTTTTAATTGACACAAAAAGTATAATTGTATACAATTATTCAAAAAGATAAAACTAAGCACAGGAGATGTGAAGATGAGAGAAGTTTTGATGAACGAAAAAACAAATTTACTGCAGCTTGAAGAGCATTTTTATCAGCTCGTGGATGTAGATGAGCCGAATACTTTTAGAAATCTCTTTCCTTATTCAGAAGTTCCTAAGATAGCATTCAATGACAGAATAGTGCCTCACAATATGCCGGAGGACATCTGGATTACAGATACTACATTCAGAGATGGCCAGCAGTCGAGAGCACCGTACACGACGGAGCAGATTGTTACCATTTATGATTATTTACATAAGCTTGGTGGCCCTAAGGGGATAATCAGACAGAGCGAGTTTTTCCTCTACAGCAAAAAGGACAGGGACGCTGTTTACAAGTGTCTCGAGAGAGGATATAAGTTCCCGGAGGTTACATCGTGGATTCGTGCCAGCAAAAAGGCTTTTGAGCTTGTAAAGGATATAGGACTCAAGGAAACCGGTATACTTGTAAGCTGTTCGGATTATCATATTTTCTATAAGATGAAGATGACCAGACGCGAGGTAATGAATATGTATCTGTCAGTCATCAGGGAGTGTCTTGAGACAGGAATAAGCCCTAGGTGCCATCTGGAGGATATCACACGTTCTGATATATATGGTTTTGTTATTCCGTTCTGTGTTGAGCTCATGAAGCTGCAGGAGGAGTACAAGATTCCGATTAAGGTGCGTGCCTGTGATACAATGGGATATGGAGTAAACTTCCCGGGAGCAGTTATACCTCGAAGCGTGCCGGGGATCATATACGGACTTAACACACATGCAGGTGTGCCTTCATCACAGATTGAGTGGCATGGACACAATGACTTTTACAAGGCAGTAAACAATTCGACTACGGCATGGCTCTACGGAGCAAGTGGTGTCAACTGTTCACTGTTTGGTATCGGAGAGAGAACCGGAAACACACCACTTGAGGCTATGGTATTTGAGTATGCACAGCTTAAGGGCACACTTGATGGAATGGATACGACTGTTATCACTGAGTTGTCAGAATACTTTGAGAAGGAGCTTGGATATGTGCAGCCGAGCCGTACACCTTTTGTCGGAAAGAATTTCAATGTGACGAGAGCCGGAATCCATGCTGACGGACTTCTCAAAAATGAGGAAATTTACAACATATTCGATACAGGTAAATTCTTAAACAGACCACCTCTTGTAGCTGTGTCCAATACATCAGGACTTGCAGGAATAGCGCTGTGGATAAACACTTACTACCGCCTGCCGGATGAACGAAAGGTAGATAAGAACTCAAAGCTTGTGACCATGATAAAGCAATGGGTAGATGAGCAGTACGACGAGGGCCGTGTGACTACCATCACAGATAATGAGCTTGTAGTTCAAATTACTGATTGCTGTAAAAAGCTTAATATAGTATTATAGTGAGGTGGATTAGTACATGTCACATGATAATTACAGCCTGAGTGCCAGAGTATACAATCATATCAGGGATGGTATACTTGCAGGAACATTTGCAAAGGGCGATGAGCTTAAAGAAAAGAATATCGGTGATGAGCTAGGGGTGAGCAGGACTCCTGTGAGGGAAGCACTGCGTCAGCTTGAGCTTGAGGGTCTTGTGTCTATTATCCCCAATAAAGGAGCGTTCGTTGAGGGTGTTTCCACGGACGATATCAGGGATATATACGAGATAAGAGCTCTGCTTGAGGGACTTTGTGCCAGATGGGCTGCAACGAGAATATCGGATGAGCTCATGGCGGCCATGGAGGAGAATATTTATCTCACGGAGTTTCACGAGAAAAAGGGCAATGCAAAGAAGCTTCTTGAGCTGGACAATAGGTTTCATGAGCTGCTGTATGAGGCCGGCGGAAGCAAGGAGCTTATGAGGGTATTAAAGGACTATCATGAGTATGTTGGCAGAGTGAGAAAGGTGACACTCGGCGAGACAAAAAGAGCCAAAAACTCCACTCACGAGCATAAACAGATATGCGAGGCAATTAAGAATCATGACGCACTGCTGGCAGAAAAATGCGCCAGAGAGCATATAAACAATTCAAAGGAAAATATGGAACACCTTGGTTGGGAAAACCTTATTAAGTAAAGGAGATTTAAGAATGAGCAAGATTACGATGACAACACCCCTTGTAGAGATGGACGGAGACGAGATGACAAGAATCCTCTGGCAGATGATAAAGGATGAGCTTTTAATACCTTTTATTCGATTTAAAGACAGAGTATTATGATCTGGGCTTAGAGGAGCGAAATCGTACAGATGATCAGGTAACCGTTGAATCAGCAAAGGCAACCATGAAATACGGTGTCGCAGTAAAATGTGCGACAATCACACCAAACGCAGCCAGAATGACAGAGTACAATTTAAAGGAGATGTGGAAGAGCCCTAACGGCACAATAAGAGCCATGCTTGACGGAACAGTGTTCAGAGCACCAATCGTTGTAAAGGGCATAGAGCCAAACGTAAAGACATGGGTTAAACCAATCACAATCGCTCGTCATGCATATGGTGATGTATACAAGGCAACAGAGATGAAGGTAGCCGGTCCCGGAAAGGCTGAGCTTGTATTTACAGCAGAAGACGGAACTGAGACTAGAGAATTAATACATGAGTTTAAGGGCGCAGGAGTTATTCAGGGACAGCATAACCTGGATGATTCAATTGAGAGCTTTGCACATAGCTGCTTTAAGTATGCACTTGATACAAAGCAGGATTTATGGTTTGCTACAAAGGATACCATCTCAAAGAAATATGACCACACCTTCAAGGATATCTTCCAGGAAATCTTTGATGCACAGTACAAGGATGCTTTTGAGAAGGCTGGAATTACATATTTCTACACACTTATTGACGATGCAGTTGCCAGAGTAATGAAATCTCAGGGTGGATTTATCTGGGCATGCAAGAACTACGACGGAGATGTAATGAGTGATATGATCTCATCTGCATTCGGCTCACTTGCCATGATGACATCAGTGCTTGTATCCCCTCACGGATACTATGAGTATGAGGCGGCACATGGAACAGTTCAGAGACACTATTACAAGCATTTAAAGGGTGAGGAGACCTCAACAAACTCTGTAGCTACTATTTTTGCATGGACAGGTGCACTTAGAAAAAGAGGAGAGCTTGACAAGCTTCCGGCACTTTCTGAGTTTGCAGACAAGCTTGAGGCAGCTTGCATAAAGACTATTGAGAGCGGAAAGATGACAAAGGATCTCGCACTCATCACAACAATTGAAAATCCTACTGTTTTAAACAGCGAAGGCTTCATCAAGGCAATCAGAGAGGAACTTGAGAAGACAATTTAATCTGAAATTTGGTTTTTAGCCTTAGAATAAGATATAACCCGGGGATAATTATAAATTTTTTGAATGTTAAATTCTTAACACATTGACAGATGACCTTCAAAAAATTATAATTAATCTTGGGTTTTTGTCTTTAAAAGAGAAATGATATCCTGATGATTGGAGGAATAAGACTTGAGTAAAGAAATATCACAGGCGGTTATCAGAAGGCTGCCACGATACTATAGATATCTCGGAGAGCTTTTGGATGAGGGAGTGGAGCGTATTTCATCAAATGATCTGAGTCACAGAATGAAAGTGACAGCTTCACAAATCAGACAGGATCTCAATAATTTCGGTGGCTTTGGACAGCAGGGATACGGATACAATGTTCAGTTTCTCTACGAGGAAATCGGAAAGATAATGGGGCTTAACACAGAGCATAGAATAATTATCATCGGTGCAGGAAATCTTGGCCAGGCACTCGCCAATTATGTAAAGTTTGAAAAGCTTGGCTTTGTCATAACAGCGCTTTTTGACATAAATCCTGAGCTTTCAGGAAAGAGTGTGCGAGGTATTCCAATCCTTATGCTAAGTGAACTGGATGAGTATTGCAGAACACACAGGGTGGATATTGCGGCGCTCACCATGCCAAAGTCAAAGGCTGACTCTATTGCGTCAAAGCTTGTGGATTTAGGAATAAGGGCTATATGGAATTTTGCACATGTGGATCTTGAAATTCCAAATAAAGATGTGGTTGTGGAGAGTGTTCATCTGTCTGACAGCCTTATGCAGCTCAGCTATAATATTGTTAAAAACTCCAAAAATAAATAGAGGGTGAGTCTTATGAATGATAAAAAAGGTTCCTTTACTGGTTTTAGATCTTTTTGATATTGAATATGACGATCCTATGGTTTTCAATGCCAATAATGCAAATGCTGATAATGCAAACAATGAGAATAAGGGGAATTGATATTGGAATATATTGTTACAGGTAATGAAATGAAGCTTCTGGACGATACAACATCACAGGTCTTTTTGGTTCCTTCGGTGGTGCTGATGGAGCAGGCTGCGGCCGGTGTTGTCCGGGAGCTTGTTGCATGTTTTGATAAATCAAAGGAGTTTGCCGTGATATGCGGCAAGGGCAATAATGCAGGAGACGGTATCGCGATAGCAAGACTTTTAAATCAGGCCGGATACAGATGCATGGTGTACTATGCTTTTGGCACAGATGAGGCAGGAAGCGAGCTCTTTGAGCTGCAGAAAAATATATACGCAAGGTATGGCTTTAAGGTGGTCTCTGATATTGAGTGTGTGTGTAAAAGTGACGTAATAATAGATGCACTGTTTGGCACAGGGCTTAAGCGAGCCATAGAAGGCTCTTTAGCAGATGTGATTTCAGCCGTTAACAAGGCAAATGCTTACAGGGTGGCGGTCGACGTGCCGTCGGGAGTGGATTCTGATAAAGGACATGTGATGGGATGCACTTTTAAAGCAGATTTCACATATACTTTTTCTTATAAGAAGACAGGCCTTCTCCTGTGGCCGGGCTGTGATTATTGCGGTCTGGTTAAGGTGGTGCCTATAGGCATAGATGACCACAGCTTTTGTGGTAATCTGCCATCAGTAAGGGCTCTTGATGAGTCTGATTTAAAGAAGCTTGATAACAGACCGGCACACTCCAACAAGGGAACTTTCGGAAAACTGTTAGTTATAGCAGGAAGCCGCAATATGGCCGGTGCGGCGGTGCTTTCGGCAAAGGCTGCATACAAAAGCGGAGCAGGGCTTGTGAAAATTATAACGCCGGAGTGTAACCGCTCAATAATACAATGTGCTTTGCCGGAAGCACTGCTTTGTACTGATATCGCGTCAGCTAAAGCACTTGAGACAGAGCTTGATTGGGCAGATGCAGTGGTGATAGGTCCAGGTCTTTCAAAGTCTGATAATGCCAAAATGTTAGTTGAAACAGTACTAAAAACAGCAGAGATACCTCTTGTGATTGATGCGGATGCGCTTAATATCATATCAGACAACATGACTTTACTTAATGAGCATAAAATGCCTGTCATCGTGACTCCGCACCTGGGCGAGATGTCCAGACTTATGAAAAAGAGCATTGCTAATATACAGGAGGATATCATCGGTGTGGCAGGAGAATTTGCATGCTTGTACAATGTGACTTGTGTGCTTAAGGATTTTCGTACGATTATCGCAGCGGCTGATGGCGAAAAGTTTATCAATCTGTCCGGCAACTGCGGTATGGCAACAGCCGGAAGCGGAGATGTGCTAAGCGGTATCGTGGGAGGTCTTCTGGTACAGTGGCGTGACACCAAAAAGGCCGCGGCATACGGTGCATTTATTCATGGACTTGCCGGTGATATGGTATTTGACAATACCGGCTCTTATGGTATGATAGCAAGTGATATTATTGATGGATTAGATAAAGTTTGGATTAAGGTGGAAAAAAAATAGGCAATTAACAGAATCAGAGCAGATATAGATCTGGATGCAATTTTATATAATATGGAGTCGATGCATAATAAGCTAAAGCCGGGGACAATGATGGCAGCAGTTGTAAAGGCTGATGGTTACGGTCATGGTGCTGAGGCTGTTTCAGAGGTACTGGAGCCGCTTCCGTATCTGTGGGGCTATGCCGTTGCTACAAGCAACGAGGCAATGCAGCTTATCGCAGCAGGCAGAAAAAAGCCGATACTTATTTTAGGACTCAGCTTTCCGGAGCAGTTTGAGGAGATAGTGGACAATGATGTGCGCCCGGCGGTATGTACATATGAGACAGCTAAGGAGCTATCGCGTATCGCTGTCGCTAAGAATAAAACATGTAGGATACATATCAAGATAGATACCGGTATGTGCCGTATAGGCTTTCAGGTGACAGAGGAAAGTGCAGATATTATTGCACAGATTGCTAAGCTGCCGAATATTATGATAGAGGGAATATTCACTCACTTTGCAAGGGCAGATGAGCTGTCAAAGGAGCCTGCCTTTGAGCAGTTTGATCTTTTTAAGAGGATGATAGCTCTTGTTGAGGCAAGAGGAGTCGAGATTCCAATCAAGCACTGCTCAAACAGTGCGGGAATAGTAGAAATCCCTGAGTGCAATATGGATATGGTAAGAGCAGGCATCACACTCTATGGTCTGTGGCCGTCAGAGGAGGTAGACAAGAGTAAAATCTCCCTAAAGCCTGTCATGTCACTGCACAGCAGGGTTGCTTATGTAAAGGAGCTTGAGCCGGGCAGGCATATAAGCTACGGCGGCACATTTACGGTAGAGCATCATATGAGGATAGCAACTGTCCCGGTGGGATATGGTGATGGATATTCAAGAGGACTTTCAAACAAGGGCTGGGTTCTCATAAAAGGAAAAAAGCACCTATATGCGGCAGAGTCTGCATGGATCAGTTTATGGTGGATGTGACAGACATACCTGACGTGAAAATAGGCGATGCAGTTACTCTGCTCGGTAAAGACGGGGATGAGACAATCACTATGGAGCAGTTAGGTGAGCTTTCAGGCAGATTCAACTATGAGTTTGCATGTCTTATCACACCGCGAGTTCCAAGAATCTACCAACAAAAACTAAAAAAGTGTAAACTTTTAAGAATACACTACGAAAAATCTAGGAGATACTTTTTGTATACCATAATATGGAGTGTATTCGTGTATGATTATTCAAAGAGGAGATATTTATTACGCTGATTTAAGGCCTGTTGTAGGCTCAGAGCAGGGCGGGATAAGACCTGTCCTTATAATACAAAATGATGTCGGAAACAGACACAGCCCGACGGTAATCTGCGCAGCAATAACCTCGCAGATGCATAAAGCAAAGCTGCCCACCCATGTGGAGCTTGCCTGCAAGGAGTATGCGCTTGCAAAGGATTCGGTTGTGCTTTTAGAACAGCTTCGCACAATCGACAAAAAAAGGCTTAAGGATAAGGTGTGCCATCTTGATGAGGACACACTGCTTAAAATAGACAGGGCGCTTGAAATCAGCTTAGAACTTATTACATAGGATAATAAAACATTATGTTATATGCAATTATAATTTTATCAATACTTGTAGTGATACTTCTTTTGTGTATTGGAGTATTGCTTTATGGAATGAAAAACAACAAAAAGACTCTCGATGGAATACTTGGAAATGATGATGTCACAGAGGAAGAGATTATTTCCATGGTCAGGGAGGGGCATGAGCAGGGAACAATCCTTGCATCTGAGGCAGAGCTGATACACAATGTGTTTGAGTTTGATGATAAGGAAGTAAAAGATATCATGACTCACCGCAAAAATATCGTAAGCCTCGACGGCAGTATGTCCTTTATTGATGCAATCGAATTTATCATAGATACCGGCAAATCTCGCTTTCCGGTCTATGAGAATGATGTTGACAGTATCATCGGAGTCTTACATATCAAGGATGCTTTTACATTTTTTGAAAAAAATGAGGTTTACCGCAGCAGTATCAAGGACATAGACGGGCTTATCCGGCCGGTTGACTTCATACCCGAGACGGTAAACATCAATGATCTGTTTAAGAAGATGCAGTCTAAAAAGAGTCATCTTGCGATGGTTGTGGATGAGTACGGACAGATATCGGGACTTATCGCGATGGAGGATATACTCGAGGAGCTTGTCGGAAATATCGAGGATGAGCACGATGAGGAAGAAAACTACATAAGAAAGAATGATGACGAGACATTTATAATGGACGGCATGACTGAGTTTTCCGATGTGAAGGAGGCACTGTCACTGCCTGTTGATGATGATGCCTACGAGACGCTTAACGGTTTTATCATATCGCTTTCGGATAAGATTCCGGAGGAGGGGGATAAGACTGTGATTAGCGCATATGGCTACAGATTTTCTGTTATGAGCGTCGAGGATAAGGTGATTAAGCAGGTAATGATTAAGAAACTTGCACCGGAAGAGAAAAAATGATATTATAAGATATAGATTATTTTTAAAAGTAGAAAAGAGGATACAAATTATGTCAGGACATTCTAAATTTGCGAATATCAAGCATAAGAAAGAAAAAATGATGCTGCAAAGGGCAAAATCTTTACAATGATCGGTAGAGAGCTCGCAGTTGCAGTTAAAGAGGGAGGACCGGATCCTGCCAATAACTTCAAGCTCGCACAGGTAGTTGCCAAGGCAAAGGCCAACAATATGCCAAACGATACAATCGAAAGAGGTATCAAGAAGGCGGCAGGAGACGGCAACAGTGTAAACTATGAGACAGCTACATATGAGGGCTATGGACCATCAGGCACAGCTATTATCGTAAAGTGTCTTACAGACAATAAGAATCGTACAGCGGCCAATGTCCGCAATGCCTTTACAAAGGGTCAGGGAAGCATCGGTACACAGGGATGTGTATCATACATGTTTGACGAGAAGGGTCAGATCATCATCGACAAGGAAGAGTGCGATATGGATGCAGATGACCTTATGATGCAGGCACTCGATGCAGGCGCTGAGGATTTCGCCGATGAGGAGGACAGCTACGAGATTACAACTGCACCTGCTGATTTTGATGCAGTCAGGGCTGCTCTTGAGGAGGCAGGCATCACAATGGCTTCAGCAGAGGTCACAATGATTCCACAGACATATGTTACACTGACAGATGAAGCTGATATCACGAATATCGGCCGTATATTAGACCTTCTTGACGATGATGACGACGTCCAGGAAGTATACCACAATTGGGAAGAGTAAACTAAATATTATATATCACGGGTTTTAGCGGGAGGAGAATATGAAGAAGATTCTATTTGTAGCTTCAGAGTGTGTACCATTTATAAAAACAGGAGGTCTTGCAGATGTGTGCGGTGCACTTCCTAAAGAGTTTGACAAGAACTATTGGGATGTAAGGGTTGTAATACCTGATTATAGCTGTATACCGGAGCAGTATCGTAATAATTTTGAGTATGTTACCCGTTTTTACATGAGCTCAGGTCCATACGTGCAGGACAAGTATGTCGGAGTACTCAAATATGAGCAGGACGGCGTTACATATTACTTTATTGACAATCAGGAGTTTTTTACAGGATTTTCTCCATATACTTCTGACACTAAGTTTGAGATTGAGAAGTATACATTCTTTGACAAGGCTGTACTCTCAATGCTCCCGCTTATTGATTTTAAGCCGGATATTATACACTGTCATGACTGGCAGACAGGCTTTCTGCCTGTATACTTAAAGAATGAGTTTGCCGCAAATCCATTCTTCTGGGGTATCAAGACTATCATCACTATCCACAATCTTAAGTTCCAGGGTATCTGGGACAAGGAGTGGGTACAGGGTGTTTCAGGTCTTACAGACAATCTGTTCACACCTGATAAGCTTGAGTTCAAGAAGGATGCAAATATGCTTAAGGGTGGTCTTGTATATGCTGACTACATCACCACTGTCAGTGATACATATGCAAACGAGATTCAGACAGAGTACTATGGTGAGGGATTGAACGGACTCTTAAGTGCCAGACATTTTGACATGCAGGGTATCGTAAACGGTATTGATTACAATGCCTATGACCCGCAGACTGATGGCAAAATCTATTGCAATTACAATGCTTCCGATTTCAGAAAGAAGAAGTTTAACAACAAGACAAAGCTTCAGCAGGAGCTTGGGCTTGCGGTTGATAAAAAGAAGTACATGATAGGTCTTATTTCAAGACTTACAGACCAGAAAGGTCTTGACCTTATCAATAATGTGATTGAAGGTATCGTGGACGATTTCACACAGCTTGTTGTTATCGGTACAGGAGATCCTCAGTACGAGAATATGTTCAGACACTATGCATGGAAATACCCTGACAGAGTTTCGGCAAATATATGTTACTCTGATGATCTGGCACACAAACTATATGCGGCTGCTGATGCATTTCTGATGCCGTCCAGGTTTGAGCCTTGCGGTCTGACACAGCTTATCTCATTCCGCTACGGTACCGTTCCGATTGTTCGTGAGACAGGAGGTCTCAAGGATACGGTTAAGCCTTATAATGAGTATGAAAATTCAGGAGATGGTTTCTCGTTCTCAAACTACAATGCCGATGAGATGCTTGCAGTCATCAATTATTCTAAGCACATCTTCTTCGATAAGAAGCGTGAGTGGAACCAGATTGTGGACAGGGGCATGGCCAATGATTTCTCTTGGAATGCTTCGAAATTCAAATATGAGGGATTATACAATTACCTTATTGGTGAATAAAATATTTTGGTGAAATTGTGGTTTTTGCATAACATTTTGCCCCGCCATTCATGGCGGGGTATTTTGCACCTCATTTATGATTAATCAGATTACTACATGCTACGCATTCCCGTAATCTGACTCCACCTCGAAATCCGCTAATGCTACAGTTCGCATATGCGAACTGCAACCGAATATGCCTATTTAAAATCGCCTGTAGCGATAGGCATATTCGTCGGCATATTCACAGCTTCATACGAATCAAATCAGCAAGTGATTTGATTCTGTAAACGAATATAGTGAGTAATTTAACTTGTCGTCCACGCAGCAAATTGCTACTTTCTCGGTGTAGTGCGGGTCAATAAGGTATACATCGAATTGCATGCAAGCATGCATCGATGATACCTTTTGACCCTTTAATCACAAAATCGAAAAATTACTTTAGAAAATTTACACAGAACAGAAGAAATATGTTATTATATACTCTGTAAATCAAAATACGGAGGTTAGTTACATGGCAACGAGGAAGAAATCCTCAGCAAAAAAGACAGACGAAAAAAGGAGAGAATGGCTCAGATAGAGAGGCAGCAGGCCTTTAAAAAGGAGATATTTCTCTGGATAGTAGTAGCTGTTTCAATCCTTTTATTTATAAGCAATTTTGGAATAGGCGGTAATTTGGGAAACGCAGTAAGCGGTTTCCTTTTTGGTTTATTTGGAATGATGGCATATATTTTTCCGCTTGTGCTTCTGGTGGGCAGCTTTTTTGCTGTGTCCAATAAGGGCAATTCATATGCTATCATGAAGCTTGTTATGACCATAGTTTTCATATGGTTTATATGTGTGTTTATGTACCTGGCAGTGTATGGTGAATTCGCGGTTTCGCCGGTGCAGTCATACATTGACAGTGTTGAAAGGCATTCAGGTGGTGGCTTTGTAGGTGCTCTTATAGGCTGCATTTTAGTTCCGGCGGTAGGAATTATAGGTGCATACGTGGTGACAATAGTTGTGATGATTATCTGTCTTGTGCTCATTACCGGTAAATCATTCATGAAGGGTATGAGAAACGGCGGCCGAAAGGTATATGAGTCAGCGCGTGAGAATAATGAGAGATATCAGGAGTATCGGCAGTATAAGTCAAGAGAGCGTCAGACAAGAGAGGGTTTAGCTTCAGATAATACAGACAGCGACATAAAGGAGACCGCAAAAGGTGGCAGAAGGAGTAAGCGTGCCGGTCGAAGGATGGACAATAAGATAACAGGCGTGTCACTTGATACAAAAATTGATGGCAGTGAAAACGCGCTAGATTCAGGCATGACAGGTAGTGATACAGCGCATGTGGGGATATTTGGACAAGGTGCAGCAGCTACAGATGCGCTTGGTGAGATAACTATAGAGAATTATCCGAGTTCACCTGCAATAAAGGAGAAAAAGACGACAAGCCTTACATCAGGGGATGCAGGGGAAATAGTGCAGACACCGGACTTTGGTGTGGCATCGGAGCCTGTTTCGGTTTTGGGTGGCACAGCTGCAAGCCATGTGTCGCAGATACCTATATCGGGCTGCGTGGAGCCTGATATATCTGATGATTTTGACATACAAAAAGATAATGAGCTGCAATCAAAATTATCAGCTCCGGCTGCAGATGCGGTAATGACAAAACCACCTGCAGCAGAGCCAGGTAAGAAAAAGGTCAAATCAGACAAGGATGAGCTTGCCAAAGAGGTTGAAAAAGTCAGTGAGCAGATAGCGATAAATGACGCAGAAAATGCAATCCAGCAGAAGCCGTATGTATTTCCGGCTGTTGATCTGCTTAAGGCTCCTGACAGGGGTAAAACCGGTGATTCGCAGGCTCATCTGCGTGAAACGGCGGCAAAGCTTGAACAGACTCTTAATGTGTTTGGGGTGAATGCGAAGGTGAATAATATAAGCTGCGGTCCTGCTGTTACAAGGTTTGAAATCACACCGGAGCTTGGAGTGAAGGTATCAAAGATTGTGAATCTGGCAGATGATATAAAGCTTAATCTGGCAGCCGCGGATATACGAATCGAGGCTCCTATTCCGGGAAAAGCCGCTGTGGGCATCGAAGTGCCAAACAGCCAGAGTGTTGCTGTTTCCTTCAGGGAGCTTGTGGAGTCTGAAGAATTTAAAAATGCCAAATCAAAGATTACATTTGCAGTGGGAAAAGATATTGCAGGCAAGGTTAAGGTTACGGATATCGCAAAAATGCCACATCTTTTAATTGCAGGTGCTACCGGCTCAGGTAAGTCGGTTTGTATCAATACAATTATCATGAGTATACTATACAAGGCAAAGCCGGATGAGGTAAAGCTGATTATGATTGACCCGAAGGTGGTTGAGCTTAGTGTATACAATGGCATACCTCATCTGATGATTCCGGTTGTTACAGATCCTAAAAAAGCTGCAGGAGCATTAAACTGGGCGGTTTCAGAGATGACAGACCGATACGAGAAGTTTGCAAACAGCGGTGTCAGGGAAATAAACGGTTACAATGCCATGATTGATGCAATGGATGGCAAGGATACAGAAAAACCGCCAAAGATGCCACAGATTGTCATTATAGTTGACGAGCTTGCAGATCTTATGATGGTTGCATCAAAGGATGTAGAGGAGGCAATATGCAGGCTGGCACAGCTTGCGAGAGCAGCCGGTATACATCTGATTATAGCTACACAGAGGCCTTCTGTTAATGTTATTACAGGTCTTATCAAGGCGAATATGCCAAGCCGTATCGCATTTGCGGTTACAAGCGGTGTTGACAGTCGTACCATACTTGATATGAATGGTGCGGAAAAGCTCCTTGGAAAGGGAGATATGTTATTTGACCCACAGGGTGTTCCGAAGCCCCTTCGAGTACAGGGCGCATTCGTTTCAGATAAAGAAGTTTCCGATATTGTGAAATTTATTATTGAAAATAATGAGAATGCACAGTACAGTAATGATGTGGCACAAAAGATGGAGAGCCTGTCGAATGATACGACAAATACAACCGTTACCATTTCAGATGTGGAAAACACGGATGATGGCAGGGACTCTTACTTTGCGGAGGCAGCGTCAATTATCACAGATAAGGAACGGGCTTCAATCGGAATGCTTCAAAGATACCTTAAAATTGGCTTCAACAGGGCGGCCCGCATCATGGATCAGCTCGAAGAGGCTGGTGTAGTGGGACCTGAGGAGGGGACAAAGCCCCGCAAGGTTCTGGTGACTAAAGAGGAATTAGATACTATATTAGAGAATAATTAACACAAAGGAGCAAATAAAAATGAAAACAGATATTCAGATCGCACAGGAAGCTACAATGCTTCCAATCAAGGATGTAGCAGCAACTATAGGGATTAAAGAGGATGACTTAGAGCTTTATGGAAAGTATAAGGCAAAGATTTCTGATGAGCTCCTCAATCGTACAAAGGAAAATCCTGACGGAAAGCTCATACTTGTTACAGCTATAAACCCGACTCCTGCAGGAGAGGGAAAGACAACCACAAGCGTCGGTCTTGGAGAGGCATTTGGACGCCTTGGGAAGAAAGCACTTATCGCACTTCGTGAGCCATCACTTGGACCTTGCTTTGGTATCAAGGGAGGCGCAGCCGGTGGCGGATACGCACAGGTTGTCCCAATGGAGGATTTGAATCTTCATTTTACGGGAGATTTTCATGCGATTACATCTGCGAACAATCTGCTTGCGGCACTTCTTGACAACCATATCCAGCAGGGAAACGAGCTTGGCATCGACCCGCGCCAGATTGTATGGAAGAGATGTATGGATATGAATGACCGTGTCCTTAGAAATATCGTTGTTGGTCTTGGAAGCAAGATGGACGGAATGGTCAGAGAGGATCATTTTGTCATCACTGTAGCATCTGAAATTATGGCTATACTCTGCCTGGCCGATGATATGGCAGATTTAAAGAAGCGCCTTGGCAGAATTATCGTGGCATACACCTTTGACGGAAAGCCTGTCACAGCCGATGATCTTCAGGCTACAGGCTCTATGGCAGCTCTCTTAAAAGATGCCTTAAAGCCTAACCTTATCCAGACACTTGAGCATACACCGGCAATAGTTCACGGTGGACCTTTTGCCAATATAGCACATGGCTGTAACAGTGTCCGTGCCACAAAGACAGCATTAAAGCTTGCAGACTATGTTATCACTGAGGCAGGCTTTGGCGCAGACCTTGGCGCAGAGAAGTTCTTTGATATCAAGTGCCGTATGGCAGGGCTTAAGCCGGATGCAGTTGTACTTGTTGCAACAATTAGAGCATTAAAATATAATGGCGGCGTGCCGAAGGATGAGCTTTCATCAGAGAATCTTGATGCACTTAAGGCTGGAATCGTAAATCTTGAGAAGCATATTGAGAATCTTCACAAGTTTGGTGTGCCTGTAGTTGTCACATTAAATTCATTTGTCACAGACACCAAGGCTGAGACTGATTTTGTAGAGCAGTTCTGTAAAGAAAGAGGCTGTGAATTTGCACTCTCAGAGGTATGGGAGAAGGGTGGCGAAGGCGGAATTGACCTTGCCAACAAGGTACTTGAAACAATCGAGCACAAGGAAAGCAATTTCAAAGTGCTCTATGATGATAGCCTGTCACTTAAGGAAAAGATTGAAACTGTTGCAAAAGAAATATATGGAGCAGATGGTGTTACATATTCTCCGGCAGCAGAGAGAGAGCTTAAGAGGATTACAGACCTTGGAATGGGAGATTTTCCAGTATGTATGGCAAAGACACAGTATTCGCTTTCTGATGATGCAAAGAAGCTTGGCAGACCGAGCGGCTTTAAAATCAACGTACGTGAGGTTTATGCGTCAGCAGGTGCAGGCTTTGTGGTAGCAGTAAACGGTTCTATCATGACTATGCCGGGACTTTCAAAGAAGCCGGCTGCATACGGCATTGATGTGGATGACAATGGTGTGATCACAGGATTATTCTAGGAGGAAATATGGCTAATCTAATAGACGGAAAATTGATTTCAACACAGATTAAGGATGAGCTTAAGGAAGAAGTGGCAGAGCTTAAGAAAAAAGGCATCGAGGGTTGCCTTGCGGTGATTCAGGTCGGAAATGACCCCGCATCATCAGTGTATGTGCGCAACAAGAAAAAGGCGTGTGAGTATGTCGGAATTAAATCGCTTTCATATGAACTTGCAGAGGAGACTACACAGGAGGAAATATTAGAGCTTATCGAAAAGCTCAATGCTGATGTTTCTGTAAATGGTATTCTCTGTCAGCTTCCGCTGCCAAAGCATATCGATGAGGACAAGGTTATTGATGCTATTGACCCGAAGAAGGATGTTGATGGCTTTAGTCCACAGAGTGTTGGAGCGATGGTTATAGGAAAGCCTGGTTTTTTGCCGTGTACTCCGGCCGGTATCATTCAGCTTTTAAAGAGAAGCAATATAGATATTGATGGTAAAAGTTGTGTTGTGGTTGGCAGAAGCAATATAGTTGGCAAGCCTATGTCACTTCTCATGCTTAGGGAGAATGCAACTGTTACGGTATGTCATTCACATACAAAGGATTTAAAAGATGTATGTAAAAATGCTGATATACTTATAGTGGCAATAGGAAAGCCTAAGTTTATAGATGCTTCATATGTGAAGGATGGTGCGGTTGTCATTGATGTTGGAATCCACAGAAATGCTGAAAATAAGCTGTGTGGTGATGTGGATTTTGATTCTGTTGTGTCTAAAGCGTCACATATCACACCTGTACCGGGCGGTGTAGGTCCTATGACAATTGCGATGCTCATGAGCAATTGTGTTGAGGCTATGAAGAGATAATTAGACAATAAGTAAGAGGATTAGATGTATGAGATGTGCCAATTGTGGTAATGAATTGAAGGCGGGCAGTCTGTACTGTGATGTCTGTGGGCATCCGGTTCAGATAGTGCCTGATTACAACGAATTTGATGATTATCTTGATAATCTGGTTGGAAATGATGACAGGCGAACTGATGGACAAAAGACTGTAAAGCCTGTGTCTGATAGGACAATCAGGTTTGATGAGCCGGTGAGGGAACAGCTTCATAGTGCCGGTCAGCGGAACGGACAAAAACCGGACAGAATGTCACAGTATGAAAATAAACAGGCTCAGACAGGCAAGCAGCAGTCTCAGACGAAACAACCGTGTGATGAGAAGCCGCAGTCTGACGGACAGAGGGCAAAGAGAGCGCAGCAGAAGAAGATAATTATTATCTCAGCTGTAGTGTGCGTTGTAGCAATTGTAATACTTATTGCAGCTATTACACGTAATGTAAGCAGATCACATGACAATTCATTTGATTATCAGGTGAGGCAGGCAAAGGCAGCTTATTCGGCGGGGAATATAAATTCCGCGGTTTCTTATTATGAGAAGGCTTTGTCGATTGATTCGGATAATACAGATGTCAGATTTGCTTTGGCTGATATATATATGTCGAAGAAGGATTATGATGCCGCTCTTGTGCTGTATCAGGAAATTATCAATATTGATCCAAAGAGCAAAGAGGCTTATAAGCAGCTTATCTCGATTTATGAATCAAAAAAGGATTATGATGCAATTGTTGCGTTGCGTGAGAGTGCTAAGGATACATCTGTTTTAAAGCTTTTTGCGGATTATACTGTATCTAAACCGCAGTTTAGCAAGAGCAGTGGCAAGTATGGAGAGACTATTGAGCTTTCTATAGATGCAGACAGCGATACCAAAATATACTATTCATATGATTCGGATAATCCTTTGACCAGAGGAGAAAGATATTATAGCCCGATCACCCTGGACAAGGAAGGCACATATGAGATAACAGCTGTTGCGGTTGATGACAGAGGAATCAAAAGCGAGGTGGCATCTGCCAAGTATGAAATCGAGTTTGAGGCGCCGGATGCACCGGAGATAGACCCTGACGGAGGTACATTTGGTGCACAGACAGACATTACAATCACAGTACCTGAAAATTGCAAGGTATACTATACCTGGGATTCGTCAGATCCGAGTGCTGCATCAACAGAGTATACAGCTCCAATACCTGTTCCTGAGGGAAATAATGTGCTTTCTGTTATTGCGATAGACCAGAATACCGGAAAGTGCAGTGATATATACAGATCAAGATTTGAATTTTATATGAATTAATAAAAAACACGCATGAGTTGATTAATCATGCGTGTTCTTTTTTCATTGTAATTCTCCCGAGGGTATATGAGATTTATGCTTAGATATTAACTAAATTATATCTATATATGATAAATCTTTCAAGGATTACTTGCCTTTCTATAAAATTTGTAATAATATTTTATTATATCTTTTTTAGGAGACAATAATGGAAGATTTAATGAAATTGAGAGAGTCTATCGATGAGATAGACAGTGAAATAGTCAGATTATATAAGCAAAGAATGGATATCTCAAAGCACGTTGCCGAGTATAAGATAACCACCGGCAAAAAGGTCTTTGACAAGACGAGAGAGGATGAAAAGCTTGAGAAATTATCGTCTCTTGCAGATGATGAGTTTTTGAAGCACGGTATAGTTGAGCTTTTTGAACAGATTATGTCGACCAGTAGAAAGAAGCAGTATCAGCTTATGACTGAGCATGGCATAGTGGAGAAGGAAAACTTTACTGAGGTAGACAGCCTGGATTTTTCCAATGCAAGGATTGTGTTTCAGGGAGTTGAGGGTGCATACTCACAGCTTGCCATGAAGACATACTTTGGCGAGAACTGTAATGGCTATAACGTGGATTCCTGGAAGGATGCCATGGAGGATATCAAATGCGGAAAGGCTGATTATGCAGTGCTTCCGATAGAGAATTCTTCAGCCGGTATTGTATCGGAAAACTATGATCTGCTTGTTGAATACGACAATTATATAGTTGGGGAGCAGATTATACGCATCGACCACAGTCTGATGGGACTTCCGGGTGCAAAGATTTCTGATATAAGGACTGTGTATTCACATCCGCAGGCGCTTATGCAGTGCTCAGATTTTTTTGATGAGCATAAGGATATTAACCAGGTGGCTGTCAGGAATACAGCTTTTTCTGCAAAGAAGGTAAAGGATGACGGAGATATCACACAGGCTGGCATAGCTAGCCATATCTCGGCTGATATATATGGGCTTCAGGTGCTTGAGAGCCGCATACAGAACAATAAAAACAATGCAACAAGGTTTATAATTGTGTCGGCTAAAAGGGTATGCCGCAGAGATGCAGACAGGATAAGCATATGCTTTGAGACACCTCATAAGAGTGGTGCACTGTATCATATGCTGGCACACTTTATATACAATGGAATCAATATGTTAAATATCCAGTCTCGTCCGATATCTGATAAGGCATGGGAGTACAGGTTCTTTGTTGATTTTGAAGGACGTTTTACGGATACAGCGGTGCAGAATGCGTTAAGAGGCATAAGGGAAGAGGCAATTGCCCTTAAGATTCTTGGTACATATTAGATTATAGAAATTTAGATAAAAGTGTTGACAACAGAAATTGTCTGTGCTATATTCTAGTAGTTGTATGAAAACAAAGTAGAGTATCCACTCTCACCTAAGCGCAATGGAGCGACTTAGCGTTAATATTTTCAAACATTTGTGTTGAAGATTGTATAGTGGATAGTCTGCCTATCCACTATTTTTTATGGAGGTACAAGACCATTAGCGAATTAATGATTAATGAACAGATCAGAGACAGAGAAGTTCGACTGATTGGAGCGGATGGAGAGCAGTTAGGAATTGTTTCTTCAAGAGAAGCTCAAAAGATTGCAGACGAGGCAGGACTTGATTTAGTAAAGATAGCACCAAATGCAAAGCCACCTGTATGTAAGGTGATTGATTATGGTAAGTATCGTTATGAGCAGGCCCGTAAGGAAAAGGATGCAAAGAAAAAGCAGAAGACCGTTGAATTGAAAGAGATTCGTCTCTCACCTAACATTGAGGCTAACGACTTGAATACCAAGATGAATGCTGCAAAGAAATTTCTTGCAAAAGGAAATAAGGTAAAGATCACACTCAGATTCAGAGGACGTGAGATGGCTCATATGAATGCAAGCAAACATATCCTTGATGATATAGCGGAGAATCTTTCAGATGTAGCGGTAGTGGAGAAAGCACCGAAGGTTGAAGGAAGAAGCATCGGTATGGTGCTGGCAGAAAAGAGATAACAATTTAAGGAGGAACACACAATGCCAAAAATGAAAACAAGCAGAGCAGCTGCAAAACGTTTCAAAGTTACAGGAACAGGAAAGTTAAAAAGAAATAAAGCCTACAAGAGACATATCTTAACTAAGAAAACAACAAAGACAAAGAGAAATCTCAGAAAAGCAACAATGACAGATGAGACAAATGTTAAGAATATGAAGAAGATTTTACCATACATGTAATCGGTAGTATTAGTTAAGGAGGAATCAACAAATGGCAAGAGTTAAAGGCGGTTTAGGCGCTAAGAAAAGACATAACAGAACATTAAAGTTAGCAAAGGGTTACAGAGGCGCTAGATCTAAGCAGTATAGAGTAGCAAAGCAGTCAGTTATGAGAGCACTTACAAGCTCATACGCTGGACGTAAAGAGAGAAAGAGACAGTTCCGTCAGTTATGGATTGCTCGTATCAACGCAGCAGCTCGTCTCAACGGACTTTCATACAGCCAGTTTATGCACGGCTTAAAGTTAGCAAACGTTGACCTTAACCGTAAGGTATTAGCTGATATGGCTGTTACAGATGCAGCAGGATTTGCTAAATTAGTAGAGGTTGCTAAATCTAAGCTTGCTTAGTTTAGCATAAAGAGATATATGAAAAAAGCTGCCGGGCTTCATGTGAAGCCCGGTCAGTTTTTTTATTCTTGTAGCTTTTTTTGTATTTACTGCGATACTCCTTAGGCGAAAGGCCTTTTATTTTATGAAAGGTCTTTGAAAAATATAGGCTGTTATCAAACCCTATAGAGCCTGCAATTGCTGTGATGGACAATGAGGAGTGTTTAAGCAGATAGCATGCCTGTTTGATTCTGAAATCGGTCAGATATTCCTTTGGCGATACACCGAGGATGCTCTGGAAGGAACGGAACAGGTGACTTCGGCTTAATCCTATATATGATGCAATATCCTCGACGGTGATAGGGTATGAATAGTTGGCGGAGATGTATTCGATGCCCTTTTGTACATAGGAGTTTGCACTGTTTTGCGGTGGCTTTGATGTGGCGGCGCTGACAAAAAGAGCGAGGGTGGTGTAGAGTCGCCCGGTCATTTCGAGTGCATTTTCAAATTCTGTGCCTCTGGCGTCGTATATATGCATGAGCTGTCTTTTGATTTCGTTTCCGTTTGATACACTGTGTATGTATGGATGCGTTTTTGTGAAATCAGTGGCTCTTAAAATGGTTGCAGCATCGCTGCCGGTAAAGCCTACCCAGGTATATTCCCAAGGATCTTCTGCATCAGCCTGATAAATCACTTCGGTATTTGGATATACGAGAAACGCATCGCCGGGGGTTAATGTGTGAACACTGCCATTTACAGTGTAGCGGCCTTTACCGCTTATGATATAGTGAATCAGATAATGGTCTCTGATACCCGGACCCCACTGATACAGGCTATCACAGCTCTGGAAGCCTACGTTATATACGGACAGAGATACAAGCTCTTTTTCTTTTACAATATAGGAATTTTTGTATTTATTGTTCATATTGACTACCTTTACAACATTTTTACATATTTCTTCTACATTTTATTCTATACAAAAATGAGCAAATGCGCTACAATAAATTTAACAAAAATGAAAAGGAGATATTTATTATGGCAATTTTAGTTACTGGTGGAGCCGGATATATCGGAAGCCACACATGTGTGGAGCTTCTTGATGCAGGTTACGACGTTGTAGTACTTGACAATCTTTCGAATTCATCTGAGAAGTCACTTGACAGAGTTAAGGCTCTTACAGGCAAAGAAGTAAAGTTCTATAAGGGAGATATCCTTGACAGAGACATCTTAAATAAGATTTTTAAGGAAGAAAAGATAGATAGCTGTATTCACTTTGCAGGACTCAAAGCAGTAGGAGAGTCTGTGGCAAAGCCTTGGGAGTACTATAACAATAATATTGCAGGAACACTTACACTTGTTGATGTGATGAGACAGAATGGCTGCAAGAACATCATTTTCTCTTCATCAGCTACAGTATACGGAGATCCTGCACAGATTCCTATCGCAGAGGAGTGTCCAAAGGGACAGTGTACAAACCCATATGGCTGGACAAAGTCTATGCTTGAGCAGATACTTATGGACATCTATAAGGCAGATAATGAGTGGAACGTTATTCTTCTTCGTTACTTCAATCCAATCGGAGCTCATAAGAGTGGTACAATGGGTGAGAATCCAAACGGTATTCCAAACAACCTCATGCCTTACATCACACAGGTGGCAGTAGGCAAGCTCAAAGAGCTTGGAGTATTCGGAGATGACTATGATACTCCTGACGGAACAGGTGTGAGAGATTACATCCATGTAGTTGACCTTGCGGTTGGACATGTTAAGGCTTTAAAGAAAATTGAGGAGAATGCAGGTCTTTGCATCTACAATCTTGGAACAGGACATGGCTACAGCGTGCTTGATATCGTAAAGAATTTCGAGGCTGCAACAGGTGTTAAGATTCCTTATACAATAAAGCCTAGAAGACCTGGCGATATTGCTACATGCTACTGTGACCCATCAAAGGCCAAGAGAGAGCTCGGCTGGGAAGCACAGTATGGTATTAAGGAGATGTGTGCCGACTCATGGAGATGGCAGAAGAACAATCCTAACGGATATGATGATTAATTATGATTAATTTTTAATTAGGCTTATACTTAAATTATTTATGCCTTGGAGCATTCTGTGGTAAACGGAATGCGCTCCAAGGCAATTTTACTTTAAGGCAGAAATATTTATCATAGCGCGGATAGACACCGGATGCGTCCGGCGTCAACAACAATAAAAAAACATCGCATAAATGCGATGCTTTCGGGTTGGGCTGTATTTAATTAAATAAATATCAGTGAGCAGTCCGTACGGGAATCGAACCCGTGTTTCCGCCGTGAGAGGGCGGCGTCTTAACCGCTTGACCAACGAACCGTGTATTATACTATCATGGAGTTTCAAAAAAAGCAAGTACTTTTTTAAAAAAACTTGATTTTTTTTTCTGATAGTGCTATTATACCTATGATAACAACGTTGACTAGATTGAGAGAGGGCAAAAGTCCTCTCTCAATTCACGTTTATAAACATCAGGCAGCTATTCAGAACCACTTGGAACAATTCTGAATAGTTACAAATATAAAAAAGAGAGGTGATAAAATGTCAAAGGCAAGTGTATATGAGGCAAAGACGGAGAATTTTATACAACCAATTCTTGACAGCATGAATTTTGAGCTTGTTGATGTCGAGTATGTTAAGGAAGGCGGTATGAACTACCTGAGAGCATATATCGATAAGGAGGGTGGCATAACTGTTGATGACTGTGAAGTGGTTGCAAGGCAGATGAATGAGATTCTCGACAGAGAGGACTATATTCCTGATTCGTACACATTCGAGGTCAGCTCGCCGGGGCTTGGAAGACCTCTCAAGAAGGAAAAGGACTATGTGCGCAATATGAATAAGGAGATAGAGATTCGCACATACAGGGCTATCAACAAATCAAAGGAATTTTATGGTCTGCTTAAAGCCTATGATAAGGATACAGTGACAATAACCGATGAAGACGGCAATGAGACTACATTCAATAAGAGTGACATTGCGCTTATACGTCAGGCATTGGATTTTTAATTAAAGCGCACGATAACACAAATAGGAGGAAAAAATAATGAGCAATGAGTTATTAGAAGCGTTAAATATATTAGAGCAGGAGAAAAACATCAGTAAAGAAACTTTACTTGAGGCAATTGAGAACTCTCTTGTGACTGCCTGCAAGAACCATTTTGGTAAATCAGATAATGTAAAGGTAGAAATAGATCCTGAGACATGTGCTTTCTCATGCTATCAGGAGAAGACGGTTGTAGATACGGTTGAGGATCCGGTTGAGGAGATTTCCTTAGCAGATGCGCACAAGGTAAACGGTAACTATCAGCTTGGAGATATCGTGAGAGTTGAGGTTAAGTCAAAGGAATTCGGACGTATCGCTACACAGAACGCAAAGAATGTTATCCTTCAGAAAATCCGCGAGGAGGAGAGAAAGGTAATATTTGACGAGTACAACAGCAAGGAAAAGGATGTTGTGACAGGTGTTGTTCAAAGATACATCGGAAAGAATGTCAGCATCAACTTAGGTAAGGCAGATGCACTTCTGACTGAGAGTGAGCAGATAAAGGGTGAGGTATTCAAGCCTACAGAGCGTATCAAGGTATATATCCTTGAGGTTAAGTCCACATCAAAGGGACCAAAGATTCTTGTTTCAAGAACACATCCTGAGCTTGTGAAGAGACTTTTCGAGTCAGAGGTTACAGAGGTTAAAGAGGGCATAGTTGAGATAAAGGCTATTTCACGTGAGGCCGGAAGCAGAACAAAGATTGCAGTATGGTCAAATGATCCAAACGTAGACCCTGTAGGAGCATGTGTAGGTATGAATGGTGCCAGAGTAAATGCTATCGTAAATGAGCTTCGCGGTGAGAAAATCGATATCATCACATGGGATGAGAATCCGGCAATACTTATCCAGAACGCACTTAGCCCTGCAAAGGTTATCTCTGTTATCGCAGATGCAGATGAGAAATCAGCAAAGGTTGTTGTTCCGGATTATCAGCTTTCACTTGCAATCGGTAAGGAAGGACAGAATGCAAGACTTGCAGCAAGACTTACAGGCTTCAAGATTGATATCAAGAGCGAGACACAGGCCAGAGAGTCAGGGGACTTCATGGATTATGAGAATGATTATGAAGAGGATGATTATGATGACAATTATGATTATTCGGATGATGAGCTTGCTGAGAACGAGAGATTAGCTGATACAGAACAGGCAGATGTACAGGCAGAGGCTTTAGATACAGAGGCTGACGAGAACGAAGCAGCAGGTACAGAAAATGATGCGGCAGATAGTGGTGATGAGCAGTAATGGCAATAAAAAGATTCCAATGCGCAAATGCGTAGGCTGTCAGGAGATGAAGGAAAAGAAGTCACTTATTCGCGTGGTAAAGACTGCGGAGGGCGACATAATTCTCGATGACACCGGCAAGAAAAACGGCAGGGGAGCTTATATATGTAAGAGCCTTGAATGCTTTAAAAAGGCTAAAAAGACAAAGGCACTTGAGCGTTCCCTTGGTGTTAGTGTATCAGAACAGGTATATGAGGAGCTTGAAAAGGAGATGAACCAAATTGACAGATAGAGTACTTTCTATGCTGGGCTTAGCAGCAAAGTCAGGCAATGTGGTTAGCGGAGAGTTTTCTACAGAGAAAGCTGTAAAGACAGGAAAGGCATTTTTAGTGATAGTTGCAGATGATTCATCAGACAACACAAAGAAGCATTTTTCGGATATGACTGCTTTCTATGAGGTTCCGTATTTATTTTTATAGTGACAAGGTGGGGTTAGGGAATGCAATAGGCAAAGAGTTTCGCGCTTCCCTTGCAGTAACGGATGAAAACCTTGCAAATGCAGTGATAAAAAAGCTGCAGTCGAATAAAACTGAATAATGGAGGAAAATAGATATATGGCAAAAATGAGAGTTCATGAACTTGCAAAAGAATTAAATATAAAGTCGCAGGACGTCATAGACACATTAAACGGCACACAGTTTGCTGTCAAAAATGTGCAGAGCGGTCTTGAGGATGAGGCACAGCAAATTGTACGAAAGAAATACGCAAAAACAGAAGTAAAAAAAGATGCACCTAAGAAGGAAGAAACTAAAAAGGATGAGTCTAAGGCAGCCGACAGACCAAAGAAAAAGGCAAGCATCACAGCTGTTTTCAATGCCCAGTACAGTAAGCAGGGTAGGAAAACAAATGGTGGAAACGGCAGCGGAAATAATGGAAATAACAGTTCGCAGCGCAGGAATGGCAATGGCAGACGCGATAATCAGTCATCACGTCCTGAGCAGCACAGCATTATTAAACCAAGACCTGTCGGAGAGAGAGCTATGCGCCCTATAAGTGAGCGTACAGCGGATCCGTATGCAGATATGAAGGTAACCAATTCGCGTCCGGCACGTCAGGCTGACGCTGATAGAAAAAGCGACAGACGTCAGGACAATGGCGACAGAATCAACAACAGAAACACTGACAGAAATGCCGACAGAAGCAGAAATACGGACAGAAACAGCGATAGAAGAACAAACAATCGCGACAACAATAACCGAGATAACAATAGAGACAATAACAGAGGCTTCAGAAATGACTCCAGACGTCCTGCAGAGGGTGGCAGAAGCTTTGACAGAAATAATGACAGAAGCAGAAGCAATGACAGAAGCAGGAGCAATGACAGAAATAACGATAGAACAGGCAGCAGAGGTGATGACAGAAATCGTTTCAGAAAAGAAACAGTTGCAGTTGCAGCTCCTGATGATGTAAGAGGAAAGGAGAGCCGCGACAGAGGCAACGATAGAAAGAATAAGCATAATCACAATCAGAGCCAGAAGCAGGATAAGCTCGGAAAGAAGCAGGAGAATTACATCAATCTCGAGAAGCACGGCGGTAAGAAAAAGCCACAGCAGCCGAAGGCACAGCCAAAAGAGGATGAGAACGAGATTAAGACAATTTCTCTTCCGGAGAAGATTACAATAAGGGACTTAGCTGATAAGATGAAGGTTCAGCCTTCAGCCATCGTAAAGAAGCTTTTCATGAAGGGCGAGATGGTAACAGTTAACTCTGAGGTCGATTTTGCAGCTGCTGAGGAGATTGCTTTAGAGTTCAATTTCATCTGTGAGGAAGAGGAGAAAGTCGATGTGATTGCAGAGCTTCTCAAGGAGGATGAAGAGGATGAGAGCAAGATGGATCCTCGTCCACCTGTAGTCTGCGTAATGGGTCACGTAGATCATGGTAAGACATCACTGCTTGATGCCATCAGACAGACACGTGTTACAGACCGTGAGGCAGGTGGTATTACACAGCACATTGGTGCATCTGTTGTATCAATCAATGGCCAGAACATCACATTCCTTGATACACCGGGACATGAGGCATTTACAGCAATGCGTATGCGTGGTGCAAACTCTACTGATATCGCAATCCTTGTTGTTGCTGCAGATGATGGTGTAATGCCGCAGACTGTTGAGGCAATAAACCATGCAAAGGCAGCAGGTGTTGAGATTATCGTTGCAGTCAACAAGATAGATAAGCCAAGTGCCAATATCGACAAGGTTAAGCAGGAGCTCTCAGAGTATGAGCTTATCCCGGAGGATTGGGGTGGAAGCACAATATTCTGTCCTGTATCTGCACATACTAAGGAGGGTATCGACAATCTCCTTGAGATGATTCTTCTCACAGCAGAGGTGCTCGAGCTCAAGGCTAATCCTGATAGAAACGCAAGAGGTCTCGTAATTGAAGCACAGCTTGATAAAGGCCGTGGTGCGGTTGCCACAGTGCTTGTACAAAAAGGAACACTCCATGTCGGAGATCCTATCGCATGTGGAAGCAGCTATGGTAAGGTAAGAGCCATGATTGATGACAAGGGCCGCAGAGTAAAGGAGGCTAAGCCTTCTACACCTGTAGAGATACTTGGACTTAACAGTGTGCCTTCAGCAGGAGAGACATTTGTGGCATGCGATTCAGAGAAGGAGGCAAAGGCATTCTCTGACACATATATTTCAGAGGAGAAGAATAAGCTCATCGAGGATACAAAGGCAAAGATGTCACTTGATGATCTGTTCTCACAGATTCAGTCAGGCAACATGAAGGAGCTTGATATCATCGTAAAGGCAGATGTACAGGGTTCAGTTGAGGCTGTTAAGCAGAGTCTTGTCAAGCTTTCAAATGAGGAGGTTGTGGTCAAGGTCATCCATGGCGGCGTTGGTGCCATCAATGAGTCAGATGTTATCCTTGCATCAGCATCAAATGCAATCATCATTGGCTTTAACGTCAGACCGGATCCTGTTGCCAAGGCTACAGCAGACCGTGAGGGCGTAGATATCAGACTTTACAAGGTCATCTACAATGCAATCGAGGATGTATCTGCTGCCATGAAGGGTATGCTTGATCCTGTATTTGAGGAGAAGGTTATCGGACATGCGGAAATCAGACAGATTTTCAAGGCTTCAGGCGTTGGAAACATTGCAGGTTCATATGTGCTTGACGGATTTATGGAGAGAGGCTGCCGTGTCAGAATTAGCAGAGAGGGTGAGCAGATATTCGAGGGAGACCTTGCTTCACTCAAGAGATTCAAGGATGACGTCAAGGAGGTCAAGACAGGCTATGAGTGTGGTCTTGTATTTGACGGATTTAATGATATTCAGGAATTCGATATAGTTGAAGCTTACAAGATGGTAGAGGTTCCGAGATAATCATATATTGGTTATCTTGAATTAATGCAGCTATTCGGATAGTTACGGTTTAATATAAAAAGAAAGCGGGATTATATGAGAAAGAACAGCATAAAAAATATTCGTATCAACGAAGAGGTAATGCGTGAACTGTCAAATATCATACGCGGTGAGATAAAGGATCCGCGTATCAATCCCATGACAAGTGTTGTTGCTGTCGAGGTGGCACCTGATTTAAAGACAGCAAAGGCTTATATCAGTGTGCTTGGTGACAAGAAATCACAGGCTGATACGCTTGCAGGACTTAAGTCAGCGGAGGGATATATACGCAGAACTCTCGCAAAGAACATCAATTTAAGAAATACACCTGCCATTACATTTATCATAGACCAGTCTATAGAGTATGGTGTTGAGATGTCTAAAAAGATTGATGAAGTAACAAAAAATCTCAAAGAGGATTAACAAAGAGGATTGATTATGACAGAGATTGATTCTTATTTTAAAGGATGCACAATCAGTTGCCGTTTCCGGTCATGTGAGACCGGACGGAGACTGTGTCGGCTCAACACTTGCGGTATACAACTACATAAAGGATTATTATCCTGATATAAAGGCAAGGATTTATTTAGAGCCAAGCCCGAACATCTTTAAGTTCATGCAAAGAGCAGATGAGATTGACAGCAGCTATGCGGATGATACAGTATACGATCTGTTCATAGCATGTGACTGCAGTGACACAGGCAGACTGGGAAGTGCAGCTAAGTATTTTGAGTCTGCAAAAAGGACACTTTGCATAGATCATCATGTTACAAACGGGGCCTTTGCAGACGCAAATTATATCTTTCCGGATGCGAGCTCAACCTGTGAGCTTGTGTTTGAACTTCTGCCGAAGGAGCGCATCACAATACAGATAGCAGAGTGTATTTACACAGGCATGGTGCATGATACAGGCGTGTTCCAGTATTCCTGCACTTCAAAAAAGAACTATGGATATTGCAGGAACCCTGATGGAGATGGGCATTGATTATTCAAGGATAATCGATGATACATTTTATACAAAGACATTTGCTCAGAACAAGATTATGGGGCAGGCACTTTTGAATGCTGCTTTGTATCTGAATGGTGATGTTATATTGTCTGCAGTATCGCGCGCTGAGATGGAGAAGTACGATGTGCTACCAAAGCATCTTGATGGTATTGTAAATCAGCTGCGCGTGACAAAGGATATAAAGGTTGCTGTATTTCTCTACGAAAATGAGGATGGTACCTACAAGGGCAGCCTGCGCGTAAACGGTGATTATGATGTGGCAAAGGTTGCGTCGGTATTTGGCGGCGGTGGACATGTAAAGGCCGCTGGATTTACGATTGACGGACCGCTTGAGGTGGCAACAGACCGCATCCTTACGGCAATTAAGGATAATATTTAGGGAGAGATTCTTGGGCAGATGGTTAATGGAATAATCAATGTATACAAGGAAAAGGGCTATACAAGCTTTGACGTTGTGGCAAAGCTTCGAGGCATATTCCACCAGAAGAAGATTGGTCATACAGGTACACTTGATCCTAATGCGCAAGGCGTCCTTCCTGTCTGCCTTGGAAAGGCAACCAGAGTGTGTGACCTTTTGACAGATAAGGACAAGGTCTATAAAGCGGTGCTGCTTTTAGGACAGGAGACAGATACACAGGATATTTCAGGGCAGGTCTTAAATCAGGCTAAGGTCAATGTGACTGAGCAGGCGGTGTATGATGCAATATCACAGTTTATTGGCAGACAAAAGCAGGTGCCGCCAATGTATTCGGCTCTAAAGGTCAATGGGAAAAAGCTCTATGAGCTTGCCAGGGAGGGCAAGATTATAGAGAGAAAAGCCAGGGATATCGAGGTGTTTGATATCAAGGTTGAAAGCATTGATTTGCCTGAGGTTACGATGACGGTGCACTGTTCAAAGGGCACATATATCAGGACGTTGTGCAATGACATCGGAGAGAGGCTGGGCTGCCATGGCTGCATGAAGTCACTGCTTAGAGTAAGGGTAGCAGGCTTTGACTTAGAGCATGCACTTACACTTTCACAGATTCAGTCAAAGGTGGATGAAGGCTGCTTTGATATGGTGATGCCTGTTGACGGAGTATTCGAAAATCTGCCGGCAGTGCATACTGCTTCAGATGCTGATAAGCTTGTCAGAAATGGAAATAAAATTCCGGCAGTGCTTACGGATTATTTAAAACACGGTGCTGACTCTGATATAAGATACAGAGTATACAATCATGAGGGCATATTTGTCGGTGTGTATTCGTATCTTGATGAGACCGGTGAGTTTAAGCCGGTAAAGATTTTTATGGAATAGAATAGTATACAGATATTATGGAATATATAAGCAAAAACTCTGGATTTTCATGTCAAGGAGCCGTCCGTCATCTCGTTTGGAAAGTTTGACGGGCTTCACAGAGGACATGAATTTCTGATGGAAAAGCAAATTGAACAGAGCAATCTGCATGGCTACAAGCGCATCATATTTACGTTTGACATTCCTCCCAAATCGGAGGTACTTGGCGTTGAGTCAAAGGTTATAATCACAAACGATGAAAAAGAGTATGTGTTTGAAAAATCAGGTATTGACTATCTGATAGAGTGTCCGTTTGTGCCACAGGTGATGACGATGGAGGCGGATGCGTTTGCAGATGGATAGTTAAAAGTCTTAATGTCAAGTGTATCATTGTCGGAGATGATTTCCGTTTCGGGCACAACAGGGCAGGAGACCATCGGATGCTTTCTGCGATGGCAGGAGAGCTTGGATACGAGCTTATTGTGGTGGACAAGATAAAGGATGGAGACAGGGATATAAGCAGTACCTATATCCGCGAGGAGATTGCGGCAGGACATATTAAAAAGGCGAATGAACTGCTGGGATATCCCTTTTTCATAAAAGGAAGAGTAGTGCATGGCAGAGCACTAGGCAGGACTATTGGCATTCCGACAGTCAACCTTTCAGTGCCGCACGATAAGCTGCTTCCACCAAAGGGAGTGTATATGTCAAGAGTTCTTGTCAGGGACAACTGGTACCTTGGTGTAACCAATATAGGATGCAAGCCTACTATAGAGGGCAAAAATCCAATCGGTGCAGAGACATATATCATAGATTTTGGGCAGGATGTTTACGGACAGGATATCATGGTAGAGCTTCATAAGTTCGTAAGACCTGAGATGAAGTTTGATTCAATAGAAGCGTTAAAGAGCCAGATGAGTGCAGATATCAATTATACAATCAATTATGCAGGCAGTCACACATTCTAGTGTGGCTGTTTTTTGTGAAATAACCCAAAATAACGAAAAAATAGACAAATATTACGGAAATGTTACGGAAAAATATTGACATTTTAACAATTTGTGATATACTCGTAAACATGGGATTATGGATAGCATGAACTGGAGGCTATATGAAAAACAAGTTAAAATTAGGACAGGCAGCAGGCGTTGTAGCGTTTGCTATTATTATAGGAGCGGTATCTATGAGCTCAAGCAGCACGGTGGATGCCAGGACAACAAAGGCAGAGGCAAATAAAAACAGATCAGTGAATGTGGGTGTTGCACTTAATCTGACAGATGCGGCAGATGCCACAGAGCTTCTCACAGCAGGGGTTACATCGGCTCTTACTTATTATGGAGCTGACGTATCGGTAGCGCAAAACGACAGCAATGTTGTTACTGCATCTGCTCAGGGTGCACAGGTTGGCAATACTGCACAGGAGACAGAACAGGCAAATGAGGCAGCTCAGACACCGACAGCCGCACAGACCTGTGGTTATACAAATCTTGGTATGTCGGTTATAAGTAGCGGAAACTTAAATATCAGACAGGAAGCTTCGACAGACAGCGAGGTAATAGGAATACTTACCAATCACAATGCCTGTGAGCTTCTTGAGGATGCCGGAGACTGGTATAAGGTTACATCAGGCAAAGTGACAGGATATGTAAGCAAGCAGTATCTTGTGACAGGAGATCAGGCAGAGTCTATTGCAGAACAGGAGATTAAAACTGTTGCCACTGTAAATACTGAAACACTGAATGTACGTGCAGAGAAGTCAACAGAGGCTGCGGTGCTTTCACAGGTTGGAAATTCAGAGGCATTCACAGTCAATTCTGTCGCTGACGGCTGGGTTGAGATAAGTGTGGATGATTCGGTAGGATATATATCACAGGATTATGTGACACTGGCACAGGCACTTCCTACAGCAAAGACTATAGAGCAGGTGAAGTATGGTGACGGCGTATCAGATGTAAGGGCATCTGTTGTATCGTATGCGTTACAGTTTGTCGGAAACAGATATGTGTGGGGTGGTACAAGCCTTGAGAATGGAGTTGACTGCTCAGGCTTCACAATGAGAATTCTTGGAAAGTATGGAGTTTCGTTACCGCATTCATCAAAAGCACAGCCTTCATGTGGCACAAAAATCAGCGCATCTGATGCAAAGCCGGGAGATTTATTCTTCTACGGAAGTGGAAGCAGCATCTCACATGTTGCAATTTATATCGGAAACGGACAGATTGTCCATGCCAGCAACAAGCGTGACGGAATCAAGGTTTCAAATGCATTTTACAGAAGTCCGATTTGTGTTGCAAGATATTTGCCGGATTAATAAAAAAGTTGTTTACAACAAATGCTTACTATGCTATACTGCATAAGTATGGTTTTGCCCATGTTCGGTAGTTGGACACTCCGACCTATTGCTGAGCATCATACAGTTATCAGGGCGCATTATAATATAAGGAGGATCAACAATGATCGCAAAGGAAAAGAAACAGGCTATTATCGCAGAGTACGGTAGAACACCAAATGACACAGGTTCACCAGAGGTTCAGATTGCAATTCTTTCAGCAAGAATCGCAGAGTTAACTGAGCATTTCAAACAGAACCCAAAGGATCATCACTCAAGAAGAGGAATGTTAAAGATGATCGGTCAGAGACGTGGATTACTTGCATACCTTAAGGAGATTGATATCGAGAGATATCGTTCACTTATCGAGCGTTTAGGACTCAGAAAATAGTATTTTCTTTAGAGCGGAGTAATTATTATTCCGCTCTATTATTGTTTTTATTATTGTTTTTTTGAAAAGCAGAAGTAAGCCGAGACCACTAAAGAGTGCATGAGCGTACATGTATTGTTTAGTAGTTTCGGAAGAGGAATACACTTCTGCAAAAGAATTTTTAAGGAGAATTAATATGTACAAAAGTTATTCAATGGAACTTGCCGGCAGGACTCTTACTGTAGATATCGGAAGAGTAGCAGCTCAGGCAAACGGAGCTGTTTTTATCAAGTATGGTGATACAACAGTCCTTTCAACAGCTACAGCATCTGACAAGCCACGTGACGGTGTGGATTTCTTCCCACTCAGCGTTGAGTTCGAGGAAAAGATGTACTCTGTAGGAAAAATTCCGGGTGGTTTTAACAAGCGTGAGGGAAAGGCATCTGAGAACGCCATCCTTACAGATCGTGTAATTGACCGTCCTATGAGACCTCTTTTCCCAAAGGATTACAGAAATGATGTTACATTAAACAACCTTGTCATGTCAGTGGATCCTGAGTGCCGTCCTGAGATAGTTGCAATGATCGGTACAGCTCTTGCTGTTCATATATCAGATATTCCGTTTGACGGACCATGTGCCATGACACAAATGGGACTTGTTGATGGAGAGTTTATCGTAAACCCTTCACAGAAGCAGTGGGATGAGGGCGATTTACAGCTCACAGTTGCTTCTACAAAGGAAAAGGTCATCATGATTGAAGCAGGAGCCAATGAGATCCCTGAGGATCAGATGATTGAGGCAATCTACAAGTGCCACGATATCAACCAGACAGTTATCGCATTTATGGATCAGATCCGTGATGAGATTGGCAAGCCAAAGCATGAGTATGAGAGCTGTGCTATTCCGGAGCAGATGTTTGAGGATATCAAGAAAATTGTTACTCCTGAGCAGATGGAGGAGGCAGTATTCACAGATGAGAAGCAGAAGCGTGAGGAAAATATAAGAGCTATCACAGAGCAGTTAGAGGAAGCTTTCGCTGACAATGAGGAGTACCTTGCAGTACTTGGTGAGGCTATTTACCAGTATCAGAAGAAGACAGTCAGAAAGATGATTTTAAAGGATCATAAGCGTCCGGACGGCCGTGCAATCAACCAGATCAGACCACTCGCAGCAGAGGTTGATTTGATTCCTAGAGTTCACGGCTCTGCAATGTTTACCCGTGGACAGACACAGATTTGTGATGTTGTAACACTTGCTCCTTTATCAGAGATTCAGAAAATCGACGGACTTGATGCAAATATCACAACAAAGAGATATATGCATCACTATAACTTCCCTGCATACTCTGTAGGAGAGACAAAGGTATCACGTGGACCGGGACGTCGTGAGATTGGACACGGAGCACTTGCTGAGAAGGCACTTGTTCCTGTACTTCCAAGCATTGAGGAGTTCCCATATACTATCCGTGCCGTATCTGAGACATTTGAGTCAAACGGCTCTACATCAATGGCTTCAACATGTGCATCATGTATGTCACTTATGGCTGCAGGTGTTCCAATCAAGGCTATGGTTGCCGGAATCTCATGCGGACTTGTAACAGGCGATACAGATGATGATTTCCTTGTACTTACAGATATCCAGGGTCTTGAGGATTTCTTCGGAGATATGGATTTCAAGGTAACAGGTACACATAAGGGTATTACAGCTATCCAGATGGATATCAAGATTCACGGACTTACAAGACCTATCGTTGAGGAGGCAATCGCAAGAACACGTGAGGCACGTCTCTACATCATGGATGAGGTCATGAGCAAGGCAATCGCTGAGCCTAGAAAAGAAGTAAATGAGTGGGCTCCAAAGATTGAGCAGATTACAATCGATCCATCAAAGATTGGTGATGTTGTCGGACAGAAGGGTAAGACAATCAACGAGATTATCGACAGAACCGGTGTCAAGATCGATATCACAGATGATGGCGCTGTTTCAGTTTGCGGAACAGATAAAGAGATGATTGCAAAGGCAATCGAAATGATTAAGATTATCACAACTGATTTTGAGCAGGGACAGGTCCTTGAGGGAACAGTTGTAAGCATCAAGGAGTTCGGTGCTTTCATCGAATTTGCTCCTGGCAAAGAGGGAATGGTTCACATTTCTAAGATTGCAAAAGAGAGAATCAACAGAGTAGAGGATGTACTCACACTTGGAGACAAGGTAAAGGTTGTTTGCCTTGGCAAGGACAAGATGGGAAGAATCAGCTTCAGCATGAAGGACGTACCGGAAGAAGCGTAAAAAATTATGAGATATCACAATATTACCAAGGACGATATGCTTAATGGCGACGGACTTCGTGTAGTGCTCTGGGTGGCAGGATGCAATCACTGCTGTCCGGAGTGCCAGAATCCTGTCACCTGGGATCCAAACGGCGGACTGCCTTTCGGTGAGGCAGAACGCAAGGAGATTTTTGCGGAACTGGATAAGGATTATGTGAGCGGAATTACCTTTTCAGGTGGAGATCCACTGCACCCGGCAAATATCACTGAGGTAACAGCCTTTGCGAAGGAGATCAGAAAGAGATATCCTAGGTAAAACAATCTGGCTTTATACAGGTTTCCTCTGGGAGGAGATCTGCAAAGAAGAGATTGTGCGTTATCTGGATGTCTGCGTAGACGGTGAATTTGAGGTGGACAAGAAAGAACTTTCCCTGAAATGGAAAGGTTCCAGCAATCAGAGAGTGATCGATGTTCCCAAAACTCTTCATGAAGGAAAAGTCGTATTGCATAAATAAGAAATATACAGGCAGTTCAAGTATGCGTCAGGTGTACCTGAACTGTCTTTTTTACTGAATCAGTCAAATATTCAGCTATGAGTGTACTGCGAAGCAGGAGTGTCAGCTTTGCATGACCAGACAGGAAGGAAAAACAGATAGAAACGAATCGACAAAATTTCAATAAAGTAAGCAAAGAACGCTTCACAGCAGACTGGATTGATACCTTCGCACAGTCTCAGGAAGAAGCAGAGAAAGTATACGAGGCTATCCGTCTGCCGAAGAGAGCGACAGCAGGAAGTGCCGGCTATGACTTTTTCGCACCGGCAGAATTTACTCTGAAGCCAGGCGAAACAGTAAAGATCCCGACAGGAATCCGGGTGGAAATGCAGCCGGAATGGGTGCTGAAATGTTATCCGAGAAGCGGACTGGGATTTAAATACCGTCTTCAGCTTAACAACACAGTTGGTATCATTGACAGTGATTATTTCTATTCAGATAACGAAGGCCACATTTTTTCAAAGATCACAAATGATTCCAATGAAAACAAAACTTTGACAATTCCGGCAGATACAGGATTCATGCAGGGAATCTTTGTAGAGTACGGAATCACGGTAGATGATGATGCTACAGAAATCCGCAATGGTGGATTTGGAAGTACTACTGCGAAATAGTGGGTAAAAGTAATGTAATGTTCTGGCGGAGCATATTTCACAAAGTTTATAGATGAAATCAGAGCCAGAATAGTAAAAAAAGTAGAACATAGGGAAGAATCTGAGATTTTTACTTTACGTTCTGTCTTTTTC
>ENA-OQJY01000004-OQJY01000004.1-human-gut-metagenome-genome-assembly--contig:-NODE-4-length-41934-cov-3.791016_pt1 | contig 41934 bp, 26 predicted proteins | sample MGYA00242643_ERZ504788 | MGnify/ENA primary metagenome ERZ504788 (study PRJEB26092, sample SAMD00036361) | human gut metagenome | host: Homo sapiens | study: EMG produced TPA metagenomics assembly of the...
GTTTCGCTTGCGTGTCTGCTTCTCATGGGAATCAGGACGTTTTTCCAAAAGGAAAACGGCTTCGATGATGTCTCCGTAAATAATGCCATCGCCAGACGTGCGACACTCAAGGAGAAGAGGTCAGGCGGCACACGTATTCATTCGTTTCCGTTTAGGACGAGCTTTTCAAAGGATGTACGCTTTATCGATGCCGTGTATACCATCAGGGATAAGCAAAACGAGCTGTTCCGCCATGCAAACTACAACCCGACAGAGTACTTTGCACTGCGCTCAAAGACGTATCCGCAGCCAAAGGCGGGGCTTACATATGAGCCGATGTCGCTTACATATCAGCCTATGACCTTAAAGGAAAAGGGCTTAAAAGACCTCGGAGATATAAAATACAAGACTAAGTGGTACCCGAACGGCATGACTACACAGGCTATGTATCTAACGGTAATGCATCGCCCGGATGACAACGGACTGGATTTCAGCTTCGAGCATCAGGTCAAGGCAGTCTCAAGAAAGCAGCTTGAGTATATGTACTACTATCTGTGCAAAATCATGTTCAAGGGTGCAGAAAACCCTGAGCTTACAATAGGCGAAATTATAAAATTGGTGTAGTGGATCAGGAAACGTATTAGGTAAAAGGAGATTATTATGTTTGATGAATTAGTGGAAATTATCTGTAATTATGTTGATGTTCAGCCGGCAGATGTGCACGAAGAATCACGTTTTATGGAGGATCTGGGCTTTACGTCATTTGATTTCATGAGCATGCTCGGGGAGATCGAGGATACCTTTGATGTGGAGATTGATCAGACAAAGGCTGCAGAAATCCGCACAGTACAGGAAGCTATCGATTATCTTGAGACATTAAAAGACGCATAATCGGCGCAGATAGGAGAAAATATGTTATTTCACACAATTCCTGAAATTCTTTCATATGCAAAGAAGACTTACGGTGCGGATGACGCGATAAGATGGAAGAAATCAAAAAATGAGATAGAGTCAAGAACCTACAGTGAACTTAAGAATGATACAGACAGCTTTGCCAATGCTATCGAAAAGCTTGGTAAAAAAGGACAGCATATCGCTGTAATAGGCCCTTCATCATATGAGTGGATAGTATCCTATCTGGCAATCACAGAAAGCGGAAGTGTTGCGGTTCCAATCGATGCATCGCTTCCGGCAGCGGATATATGTGAGCTTTTGGACAGAGCCGATGTGAGGATGCTTATATTTGATGAGGCACGTTCGGATGTGGCTGAGGCCGCAGCTAAAAGCTGTCATGATATAAATGTGTATGTGTCTATGAACAGTACAGAGCATTGTCCACAGGTGCTTTCGTTTAATGGGCTTATAGATGACAATAGGGGAAGCTACGAGCCGGCAGTGGCAGAGGATGCGCTTTGCACTATCATGTTTACGTCCGGAACCACCGGAAAGAGCAAGGGAGTCATGCTGACGCAGAACAACCTGGCTGAAAATGCCACCTGCCTTGATATGAAAATTGGACCGCACACGGTAATTTTGTCTGTGCTTCCCATACACCATGCATACTGTCTGAGCATGGATATTCTGAAAGGAATTTCACTGGGGTCGGTAATATGCATCAATGATTCCATCATGCGCATGGCAAAAAATATACAGCTTTTTACTCCCGACATGATTCTTATGGTGCCTCTTATGATTGAGACATTTGCCAGAAAGCTTGAGGAGGTAAGGGCAGCAGGACTTCCTGCAGAGCCGGTCCGTAAGAAAATATTTGGAGAGAGGCTTCATACAATCTGCAGTGGCGGTGCGTACCTAAATCCTGATTATGTTGATTTATTTGCAGAGTTTGGTATCGCCATATTGCAGGGCTATGGCATGACGGAGTGTTCTCCGGTCATAAGCACAAATCTAAGCTGGGATATCCGCAAAAACTCTGTAGGCAAGCTGATGCCAAACTGTGAGGCAAAAACAGTTGACGGTGAGCTTTTAGTCCGCGGTACAAGTGTGATGCAGGGCTATTATAAGATGCCAAAGGAGACAGAGGAGACACTGTCGGACGGCTGGCTTCACACGGGTGACTTAGGCTATGTGGACGAGGATGGATATATTTATCTGACCGGCAGAAGAAAAAATCTGATTATCACCAAAAACGGTGAGAATGTGTCACCGGAGGAGCTTGAAAACGCTCTGAGCGTAAATCATCTCATAAAGGAAATCATAGTGCGTGAGTCTGAAGGAGTGATTGAAGCTGAGATTTTCCCGGACAGAGAGTATGCTCAAAATACAGGCATCGCCGATATAAGGCCAGCTCTGCAGGCGCTTATCGATGAGTACAATGTGAATGCACCTGCCTACAAGCGTATCTATAGCATTAAAGTGAGGGAGAGTGAGTTTGAAAAGACGGCTTCACGTAAGATAAAGAGAAGCTGATAGAAATAATCACATAGTTACTATAATACTAAAAAGAGGAAGCCGATGCATGTGGCTTGCATCGGCTATATATGAAAAAGATTAGTATGAGTATTGCGTAATTAATATGTTTTGTTGCTTTTGTTTTGTATCTTTCGTTTATGATGTTAGTATACAAATCAATTGTGAAAACCGTGTGTTTTGAATTTCACTTTTCTGTAAACAAAATATGAACAAACTGTGCAGTCCTAAGGTACCATAAAAAATCCTTAGACAATATCATGATTTTGTGTATAATTATAGTATCGGTATTTGTTATTGCATATAGGATAAAATTTTATGCATAATCAAACAGCGATATTATTTTTTTACAAGGGGAAAAAGATGAAATTATTAAGTTTTGCAATCCCATGTTACAATTCAAAGGATTACATGGAGCATTGTATAGAGTCTATCCTGCCGGGTGGAGATGATGTGGAGATAATTATTGTTGATGATGGTTCAAAGGATGAGACAGCAGCGATAGCTGACAGATATGCAGCCGAATATCCTGACATAGTAAAGGCTGTACACCAGGAGAACGGTGGACATGGAGAGGCTGTAAACACAGGTCTCAAAAATTCCACAGGCAAATATTTCAAGGTCGTTGACAGCGATGACTGGGTGGATCTCGATTCATACAAGAAGATACTGGACAAGCTAAGGGAGTTTGAGCAGGAGAATACACAGATTGATATGCTTCTTGCCAATTATGTCTACGAGAAAGAAGGAGCAAAGCGTAAAAAGGTTATGCGTCAGACCGGCTTTCCGCGCAATGAGATATTTACCTGGAGTGATATAAAGCATATTCACAAGGGGCATTACATACTGATGCATTCGGTAATATACAGGACGGAGCTTTTGAGAAGCTGTGGACTCAAGCTGCCAAAGCATACCTTTTATGTGGATAATATCTATGTATATAAGCCGCTTCCGTATGTGCGCACGATGTACTATCTGGATGTGGACTTCTACAGATATTTTATCGGTCGCGATGACCAGTCGGTCAATGAGCAGGTGATGATACGCCGTATTGACCAGCAGATTCGTGTAAATAAGATTATGTTTGACGATGTCAAATTGCATGAGATAACAAATGAGATGTGCAGGAAGTATATGTACAGCTATCTGGAGATTATTACGACTATTTCTACTATTCTGGCAATTATCTCAGGCACCGATGAGAACATGGCTAAGAAGGATGAACTGTGGGCATACATGAAGGAGCACGATGAAGAAACCTACAAGAAGCTGCGTCATGGCGTCATGGGACAGTTAACGAACCTGCCGGGCAAGGGAGGCAGAAAGGTAGCTATCGGTGCGTATAAGCTGTCGCAGAAGGTTGTTGGATTCAATTAGACGGATGTGAAATAAGTATTATTCAGATGAGGTATTATCATCAATTAATTAAAAAAGACCACAGGGCATCAAAACAGATGAACTGTGGTCTTTTAACTTTAAATTAAATTATTCTCCAAGTGTGAGCATGGTATCTATGCAGGCCTTGGCCTTTGTTCTTATATCGTCAGGCAGTATGATTTCTTCTCTGCCTGCTCCCTTAACACAATTGTATACATCCATCAGGGTAGTGAGCTTCATATTGTGGCATACGCAGTCCTTTGAGAGAGGATAGAAGCTCTTTTCAGGGCACTCATACTGTAAGTGCTGCAGTATGCTGTTTTCAGTTCCGATGATAAATTCCCGGTCTGTGCTGTTTTTAGCATAGTCAATGATGCCGGTGGTGCTTCCGATATAGTCAGCAGCCTTTGAAACCTCAGCAAGACACTCCGGATGTACGAGAAGCTTTGCAGCAGGATGAGCCGCTTTTGCTTTCTCAACATCTGCTATTGACATGCGCAGGTGAGTAGGACAGCCACCATGTACAAATTTGAAGGTCTTTTCCGGAACCTGTTCCTCAACCCATGCGCCCAGATTGCAGTCAGGGATGAAAAGAATCTTGTTATTGTCAATATTTTTAACAATTTTTACAGCGGATGAGGATGTGACGCACACATCACATATGGTTTTAAGCTCTGATGTGGTGTTTATGTAGGCAACCACTGTATAGTCAGGGTTCTCGGCCTTTAACGATTGTAAGAGCTCTATATCGAGCTGCTCCGCCATAGGACAGCCTGCTGCGCTGTTTGACAAAAATACATGCTTGTCAGGAGATAAAATCTTGCAGGTCTCTGCCATGAAGCGGACACCGCACATGAGCACATTCTTCTGTGGTGCTGTGGCAGCCTGCTTGCTGAGTCCATATGAGTCGCCTGTGAAGTCGGCAACCTCAAGTATCTCGTGACTCTGATAAGCGTGAGCTAATATACAGATATCATTTTCCTTCTTTAATCGGATAATCTCATCCTGTAATTCTCTTGTTGTCATCATAATATGATATACCTCTTGAAATTCCTAGTGTGATTGAAGCACAGTTATATCAATGTAAGCCCCTTTTGGATTTTACATAAAGAACCGGCCAAAATAAATAAGTTACTTGTCATTATACTTAGCTGTAAACCAGCTGTCAACACAAAAGTTTTACAGGTGTCTTGTCAGTTGTAAATTTTAGTGTTATAATACGCCCATTACAGTAAATCGCATCCAGGGGGATGTTGCTAAAGAAGCGGCTACATCGGTGGATGCAGGTAAATAAAAGAGGTAACATACTATGAATACAGATGTACTTATTGTGGGAAGCGGCTGCTCAGGTCTTTATTGTGCGCTTAAGCTTCCAAGAGACGTAAGAATTACACTGATAACAAAATCAGATCTGGAGAGCAATGATTCATATCTGGCGCAGGGCGGCATGTGCATGCTTAAAGAGCAGTCTGATTTCGACAGCTTTTTTGAGGATACCTTAAAGGCCGGCCACTACGAGAATGACAAGGAGTCGGTTGAGATAATGATAAACTCATCACCTGAGGTGGTTGAGGATCTCGTTTCATACGGAGCAGATTTTGCGAGAAATGATGACGGCTCACTTGCCTATACGAGAGAGGGAGCTCATTCACACAACAGAATTATTTTCCATGAGGATGTGACCGGAAAAGAGATAACAAGCACATTGCTTGCACAGGTTAAGAAGCTTTCAAATGTGACACTCATGGAGTATACGACGATGGTTGATATCATCGAAAGGGATAACAAATGCTACGGCGCCATCACCAGAAAACAGGATGGCACGCTGGAAAAGGTGACAGCGGCATACACTGTCATGGCTTGTGGCGGAGTTGGAGGACTGTACAGATTTTCAACAAATTTCAGACATCTGACAGGGGACTCGCTTGCCATTGCAAAAAAGCATGGCATTGAGCTTAAAAACCCAGACTATGTGCAGATTCACCCAACGACCTTTTACACGAAAAAGCATGAGGACAGAAGCTTTCTTATTTCAGAGTCCGTAAGAGGCGAGGGTGCTAAGCTTTTAGACAAGAATATGAACAGGTTTGTCGATGAGCTCTTACCAAGAGACGTGCTGACCGGCAAAATCCGTGAGCAGATGAAAAAGGACGGCACAGACTTTGTCTGGGAGGATTTGCGTACCATTCCAAGGGATGAGCTTGTATCACATTTTCCAAATATCATTGAACATTGCAAGGAGATGGGATATGATGTCTTCAAGGAGCCTATTCCTGTTGTTCCGGCACAGCACTATTTCATGGGCGGCGTCAAGGTGAATCACCACAGCCGCACATCCATGGAATGTCTCTATGCAGTTGGAGAGACCGCTTGCAACGGAGTGCACGGAAGAAACCGTCTTGCAAGCAATTCACTGCTTGAGAGCCTGGTATTCGCAAAGCGTGCAGCAGGACAGATGGCGGAGCTTGGCTTTGTAAATGATGAGATAGCAGCCAAAAAGGCCGCAGATAGCATAAATCTGGCAGACTACAGCGATGAAAAAGCTGTAGAGAGAGAATACAGGAAGCTCGCCATGGAGGCAATAGAGGGCCGCACAAGCGTAGATGCAGAAGAAACTGTCGAATCAGGCATTGCCTATATTCAGGCATAAAAGTAGGTTTCGCACTCGTAAATCTGCGAAGCCGGAGAGTACACAGTGTGTTCCGAAGAAAAATATGAACTGCCACGGGGTTCCATTAACGCAGTTAATGCGAACAAGTGGCAAATTATAAAGCACTATCCCCAAAAAATCCCGTGGCTGACTTCATATTTTTCTGAGGAATATACTGTGTACTACCCCGGCACCATACAGCATAAAAAGTGCGAAACCGCAATATAAAAGAAAACTAAAAAATGCAAAGAATGCAACGAAAGGAATCTAAATATATGTACGATCAGGTAACACTGGGCCTCAACGTAGACCCATTCATATTAAGCGCATTAAAGGAGGACATCACAAGCGAGGACGTATCCACAAACAGCGTGATGCCACATCCACAGGCAGGAGAGGTGGATTTAATCTGCAAACAGGACGGAATCATCTGTGGACTGCAGGTTTTTGAGAGAGTTTTCACACTGCTTGATGCAGATACAAAGGTAGAGTTTTACGTAAAGGATGGCGATAGGGTAGAAAATAAGCAGCTTATCGGCAAGGTTTACGGAGATATCAGAGTACTCTTGTGCGGTGAGAGAACTGCGCTCAATTATTTACAGCGCATGAGTGGAATTGCCACATATACCAGTCAGGTTGCAGCGCTCTTAGAGGGCACCGGTATCAAGCTTTTGGATACCAGAAAGACAACCCCAAACAATAGAATTTTTGAAAAATACTCGGTCAGAGTCGGTGGTGGAAACAACCACAGATACAATCTCTCGGATGGAGTGCTTCTTAAGGATAACCACATCGGAGCAGCTGGCGGCGTAAAAGAGGCAATCGCCATGGCAAAGGCCTATGCTCCGTTTGTCAGAAAGATTGAGGTTGAGGTAGAGAGCTTTGATATGGTGAAGGATGCGGTTGAAGCCGGTGCCGACATTATCATGCTCGACAACATGTCAACAGAGCTTTTAAAGCAGTGCATCGACTACATTGACGGCAGAGCCGAAATCGAGGTTTCGGGAAATGTTACCAAAGAAAATATTGCAAGAATAAAGGGTCTTGGTGTAGACTATGTATCAAGTGGTGCGCTCACACATTCAGCGCCTATTATGGATTTATCACTTAAAAATCTACATGCAGTATAGATTTTAGATTGCCGGTCGCACTATGCTGTGACAGTAATGTTTTACAGAAAGGAACGAAAATGAACGGTGATGAGAGAAGAAAAAAAATAATAAATATTCTATCCTCGTCAAAGTCGCCTGTGGCGGGAGTTGCGCTTGCAAAGGAGCTTGATGTGAGTCGTCAGGTGATTGTGCAGGACATAGCACTGCTTCGAGCAAACGGAGCCGCGATTTTTTCGACAAACAGAGGATATCTGATACAGGCGGATAAGCAGTATTCGAGAGTATTAAAGGTGGTTCACGAGGATGATGAAGTAGAGGAGGAGCTTTCAACGATAGTTGATGCCGGAGGCCATGTGAAGGACGTATTTGTATACCACAAGGTCTACGGAGTGATCCGCGCCAATATGGACATCAAGTCCAGACGTGATGTCAGAAATTATCTCGAGGAAATCCGTACAGGCAAGTCAAGCCTTCTTAAAAATGTAACTTCAGGTTATCACTATCACACAATATGTGCGGAGAGTGAAGAGGTGCTTGATGCCATACAGGAGGAGCTTAAGCAGAAGGGCTTCCTTGCAAAGCTGCAGGACTATGAGCCGGTGGATTTCTGGGGAGACAACGAGGACGAGGCAAAGGCTTAATTTTATCGTAAAGTTAAAGCGTAATATAATAATTGCCCGGGTGAAAGCCCGGGCTGTTTTTTGCTTTTTATTTAATTTCCAGATTTTCACCTGTAAGCCCTATGTATGATCCCTCAGGAAGTCCACCTTCAGGATGTCCGATAAGCCATTTGTTTTTAGCTGCAAGAAGAGCATCTTCTCCGCCGGTGTGTGGATGTTCCAGGGCTTCATTTGTGCCTTTTGGAAGTACAACGGCTACCAGAAATCCGCCAGCAGATGCATTACATGGTGCGTAGTGCAGTGTTGTGGCATAAAGCTCGACTGCTGTTCCGGAAGGAATCCTGAAAGCTTCCATCAAAGAGGTATCATATGTATTTTCCACGGAGATATCCTGCTGTCGGCCGAGTATCAGTATGGCATCAGTTGCGGCAATATTGACCTCAGAGCATCTGTGATACTCAACAGCATTGAGCTTATGATTGTTGCCTATGCACCAGCCTATCTGTATAGGAAGCTCCCCGTATGTTTTCTGTTGTAATTCTGTAGCGCATTTTAGCTTTTCAAGTGCAGAAATGGATGGCTCATAAACCACATCAGCAGGAATTTCTACTGTCTGCATTGTGCTGACCAGCTCTGTAAGATCTATAGAGTCGATCACCTTTCCATATTTCTTAAAACATTCTTCTGTTATTTCATGTATGATCATTATATGGTCCTCCTGATTTTTAAAATTATAGAAATTATAATGTATGACAGAGAAAATGTCAGCAGGATAAATTATTGTTTTATACCCTAGTTATTAGATATATTTATTTTAGGATTTGTAAAAATATTTTTTATGGAATATAATGACTATTATGCAATTTTATAGCAGAGACTGAACAAAAGAAAATATGGAGAAAACATGGTATGAAAAAAAGATTGGTTTCCGCAGCGGTTACAGTGGCATTGTTTATCGGACTTATAGCCGGTGTTACTTTTAAAGCGTCAGATAAAAAAGAAATAAAGCAATTTACGGCTTTTTTTTCTGTAGAAGGAGATAATATAGATCCGGATAATGATATAAAGCAGCTCATAGCAGAGCAGATCGGTGCTGAATGTGAGGAAACCTGGCTTGTTGGACAGGATAAGGACGATGCAATAAATTCTCTCATAGCAACCGGGGAATATCCGGATTTTGTATTGGGTGAGACTGCGCTGTATGAGGCAGATGCACTCATTCCAATAGATGAATACTGGGACGATTATCCGAACATAAAAGAATATCTCAGTGATGAACAATGGGAAAAGTTCAGACAGCCGGATGGACACATATATTGGATTCCACAGTTTGGAGTATCACATGGGGATGATGTGGAGATGCTGCATAATGGTGAAGCCTTCTGGATTCAGACAAGAGTATTAAAATGGGCTGGATATCCAAAGATTACAACGATAGAGCAGTACTTTGACCTGATAGAAAGCTATGTACAGGCAAATCCAACAATGCCGGATGGAACAGAAAATATACCATTTACGATGCTTTGTGATGACTGGCGGTATTTTTGCCTTGAAAATGTGCCGCAGTTTCTTGACGGATTTCCAAACGATGGAAGCTGTATGGTAGACACGGAAACCAAAAAAAGTGATGGATTACAATGTGACCGACACAGCCAAAAGATATTTCGGAAAGCTTAACGAAGAGTTCCATAAGGGAATAATGGATCCCGGGGCGTTCAATGCCACCTATGATCAATATCTGGATAAGCTGTCAACAGGAGCAGTGCTTGGGATGGTCGACCAGTGGTGGCAGTTCTATTATGTAATAGATCCTGTATTCAAAAAACAGAATCTGGCACAGCTTGGGTGTGATTATGTCCCTCTTCCTGTCACGATTGATGATGGTATTCACAACAGATGGCATACAAACAGGATGGCAGAAATAGATTATTCTTCAGGAGTGTCCATTACCACCTCCTGTAAAGATATCGAAGGTGCGATGAAGTTTGTCAGTGATCTTCTGGAATCTGATATCATAAGAGAAAGGTTCTGGGGAGAGGAGGGCAAGGACTATTCAGTCGATGAAAACGGTTTGTTTTACCTTACCAATGAACAGGCAGAGAAAAAAAGTGACAGCTCATATAAGGCAGCGCATATGTGTTCGTACTCATACTTTCCAAGAGTGGAGGGAATGCTTGATGATGGTATAAATGCGTTTTCAATGGAGTTTCAGCAGAACGAGTTTTTCAGAAATCAGCCTGTGGATATTCAGGAATGTTTTAAAGCCTATGGAGTGGAAAACTATGTAGATATGCTTGGAAAAAATGAGGCTCCCGGCTCGTGGTATCCGATGTATTCATATTCAGATTCAATTCCTTCGACCTCTGAATGTGGGAAAGTAAAGAATAATATTGTGGCAGTAAAGAAAATATGGCTGCCGCAGGTTATCATGGCAGATGATTTTGATGCTGCCTGGAATCAGTATATGGAGGAGTACAATGCCTGTAATCCACAGATATATTTTGATTATTTACAGCAAAAGGTAAATGAAAATTAGCAATATTTGAATACTGTTTGGCAATTTATTAATAGAATAACAAGCCCCTGTTCGTTTACACTTGTATATATCAATAAACGAATGGGGGGATTTTCTTTTGGATGATTTAAAAAACGGTGCTTTGTATATAGGCACGATACCATCATCAATGGACAATAACAGATGCTCGGTCACACTTGAGGATGATGGAAGCGTTACCTTTTATATCTATGCGCCAAATGCCAATAAAGTAGAAGTAGCCGGAATGGGAGGCTATTTCAGCCCAGAACGCATACAGTTAAAGCCTGATATGCAGGGTGGATTTTCGGCAAATATTAAAGATTTCCACTGGGCAATGCATTATTATTTCTGGTATGTAGATGATGTCTGCATAACAAATCCTCATGCGGCTATATCATATGGCTGTTTTGCTGCAATAAACACATTTGAAGTGCCGGAAGAGGGCGAGGATTTCTATTTTGTCAGGGATGTGCCGCATGGAACGGTAAGTCTGTGCAAATATACCTCACAGGTAAACGGTCACATAAAGGAGAGCTATGTGTATACTCCACCCGGATATGAGAGCGGAGATGGAAAGTATCCTGTATTGTATTTACAGCATGGTGTCGGGGAGAATGAGACCGGATGGGTATGGCAGGGTAAGATGAATTTCATCATGGACAATCTGATAGCAGACAAAAAATGTGTGCCGATGATCATAGTTGCAAGCAGTGGCTACGCATTTAAGGATAACGAATACCCTGTATTTTTTCCGGGAGATTTTGACAGTGAGCTTGTAAATAGCATAATCCCTTATATAGAGGAAAATTTTAAGGTCAAAAAAGGAAGAAACAACCGTGCTGTGGCAGGACTTTCACTTGGTTCAGCACAGGCTACGGATATAGCGGCAAGACACCCAGAGCTTTTTTCAGCAGTTGGGGTATTTTCAGGTGTTGCAATACATCTCATGAAAAAAATCATTGACAGCCCATATCGGTTTGAAGCTGTCTTTATGTCGGCAGGAGATGAAGAAAAAGAGATACTGCTTGGAATCAATGAGATGGTAAAGGAATTTTCACGGCAGGGGAAAGACAGTACACCAAAAGTATATGAGGGCTATCATGAATGGCATGTATGGAGAAAGAGCTTTAAGGATTTCGCACAGATGCTTTTTACATGGGATGACGCAGAACTTGATGATATTAATAAAGCTGTCCCGGTCAGATCAAAGAATATTGATTCTACCACACCGGTACAGGCGGATGAGAGCATGGTATTTTTTGATCCGGTGTACAGGCAGATACAGTTCGAAAATGACGAGGATGGAAAACCGGCTGGCAAATATCCGGATGTCATACATGGTATCCGTGTGACGGAGGATAACAGCATTGAAGTAAATCTTTTTGCACCTGATGCAAAAAGCGTGAGCGTAGTTCTTGAAAATGGCACGGAGGAGCTTCTTTACAGATCAAGAAAAATGATGGTTACTGGGAAAAAACAATAGGCAATCCGGCTGAGGGATTTAACTATGTGACATTTATGGTAAATGGAACACCTGTAGTAAACCCTGCGGCACCTGTCGGGTTCGGATATAACAGGGCTGTAAACTTTGCTGAGGTACCTGAGAGGAACTTTAGCTGGCATGAGCTTAAGAAAACAGATCATGGTCAGATACATATCCATTATTCGTGTGATGGAGACGGACAGGTCAGTATGAATTATGTTTATACACCAGCCGGTTATGGAGAGGATAACTGTGACACCGGAAGAGTATGTGTGCTTGAGTGTGCTGCGGACGAAAGAAATTTTTGCTGGATACATCAGGGAAAGATAGCAAATATCATGGATAATCTGTCTGGCGAAGGCAGGATAAAAGGAATTATGATAATAATGGCAGACAGCACGATATCTGATGATATAATCGGGAACATAACAGCCATATACGGAATTAAGGACAGTGCACAGAAGGAATAGGTTCAAAAAAGGAAGATAATGAATCCTGGACATCATGCAGACACAGATTTGTAATTTAATGTGCGGGATACAGTAAACAGAGACAAAAAGGAGAGAAAAATGGCAGGAGCATATAAGACAGGCAAATACAGAAATATATTCAAAGAGTATGGGTATCCGGAAGAAGAAATTCAAAAAAGAGTAGAGGATACTTTTAACACGATATTCTATGGGAATGATGATGAACGTTTTTATCATGAAGCCGGTGATGATATGGGATATATGGAGGATACCGGCAATCATGATGTGAGAACCGAGGGAATGTCATATGGCATGATGGTATGTGTACAGCTGGATAAAAAAGCAGAGTTTGACAGACTGTGGAAATGGGTGCGCACATATATGTACATAGAAGATGGTCCGGCAAAAAATTATTTTGCGTGGTCATGTCAGACAAACGGAAAGCGAAATGCCGAAGGACCGGCACCTGATGGTGAAGAGTATTTTGCAATGGCATTGTTTTTCGCCTCTAAAAGATGGGGAGATGGCGATGGTATATTCTGCTACAGCAAAGAGGCACAAAATATCTTAAGGGAGTGTGTACACAAGGGTGAGCCGGGACACAGCGGAGAGCCAATGTGGGAGCCTTCCAACAAGCTGATAAAGTTTGTCACAAATATGGATTTCAGTGATCCTTCATACCATCTGCCGCATTTTTATGAACTTTTTGCCGAAAGGGCTTATGAGGAGGACCGAGAATTCTGGAAAGAAGCAGCAGCTGCCAGCAGAGCATATCTGCACAGTGCATGCCATGAAAAGACAGGACTTAGCGCAGAATATGCAGATTATGACGGAAAGCCTCATACGGGGCATAAGGAAATATTTGGAAGACATGACTGGTATTACAGTGATGCATACCGCACGATCGCCAATATAGCGATGGATCATCTGTGGTTTGATGCAGATCCGTGGCAGATTAAAACGGCAGAAAGGCTTCAGAAGTTTTATTGTGAGGATCAGAAGGACAATTGGGATGGTGTATTTCTTATAGATGGTACACCGCTTGATGAGAAGGCACTTCATCCGGTAGCAATCATTGCTGTTAATGCAGAAGCTTCACTCGCAGCAGATGGAAAATATGCAAAGCAGTGTGTTGAAAAGTTCTGGAACACTCCGCTTAGGACAGGTGACAGGAGATACTATGATAATTTCCTTTACATGTTTGCAATGTTAGCACTTTCAGGAAATTACAGGATTTATTGATTTTTATATACAATGGATCTGGTACCGCAGACTTACTATTATTTGAATTTATTTATCGCACATATAATTTGACTTGTTATATTCTATAATTTGTCCCATATTTTAAAACCTCTCTTATGGTAGAGTGTTTTTGGAATTACAAATACACATGTAAGGAGGACATGGGGTTGAAAGGAAAAAACTATTGAAACAAGGAGCATGTATTGCGGTATGCAGTACTATGCTTGCCACAGGTGTCACACAGCTTATACCTGCGTATCAGGCGCAGTCGTTAGTATTCGCTGATGAAGTTCAGCAGAATATAAAGAAAACGACATACACAGCTGATAAATTGACAGTAGACTGGGGAAATGCCGGCTATGAGCTGACAGATGGTGTGTGGAAAGTGACATTTAACAATCAGTACGATCAGGTTAAATGGAGACTGCCGGAGACTGTTGATATGTCAACTGTAAAATCTGTGACCTTTAATGTGAAGGATCAGAAAGGATCAGTTTCACTAAAGGTCTACAAGAATGGAGATGAAGATGCTGATGGCGCAAATACGAAGTATGAACTTACAGGCGCAGATGAATACTCGATAAGCCCGACAGGTGAAGGTGATATGGTAGCAGTTGGTCTTATGACTACTGATAATGCCGGTTCGGGATCAGCTATCAGCCTCGTTAGTGTGACAGTGGAAACTGATACAACACCAAAGACACCACCTGAGATAGAGCAGAATATTGAGGACTGGAAAAAATCTGTCACAAGCAGTGATGCTCTTGGAGAAAATGCAATCGCAGGAACAGGTATCATGTTAGATGAGATTAAGGACAATACGCTCATGGACCTTGTGGAGAAGCATTTTAATGCAGTTACATTTGGAAATGAATTAAAACCGGATGCACTTTTTAATTATCAGCTTGAGAAGTCGGTTAAAACAAAAACAGTTCAGTTTGATGGGCAGGATCTTGAAGTACCTATGGTAAATGACGCAGGGGACAGCCTTGATTTCTCAAGAGCTGATGCGATGGTAGATAAGATTTTGGAGTGGAATGCGGCACATCCTGACAGGAAGATACGCATAAGAGGTCATGTTCTCGTATGGCATTCGCAGACTCCGGAATGGTTCTTCCATGAGAATTATGATATCAGTAAGCCATATGTAGATAAAGAGACTATGAACCGCAGACTTGAGTGGTATATCTCAAGTGTATTCGACCACTACTTCGGAGAGGCAGCAAATAAAAAGTACGACGGACTTTTCTATGGCTGGGATGTAGTAAATGAGGCCGTTATCGGCAATACATACCGTACAGATACGGTAAGCCCGGCAGAAAGCCTTGATGAGATACGTCATGGGAACAATTCGAGCTGGTGGCATGTATACAAGAGCAATGAGTTCATAATCAATGCATTTAAGTATGCGAATAAATATGCGCCTAGTGATGTAGAACTTTACTACAATGATTTCGGAGAGACAGACAATATCAAGTCAGAAGGAATCATAAAGCTCATAAGTGATGTAAAATCAGCACAGGGAACACGACTTGATGCATTTGGTATGCAGGCACATTACAGTGTGGACAGCTTCTCAGCAGCACAGTTTAAGACAGTAGCAAAAAAATATGCCGAAGCAGCAGGAAAGGTTCAGCTTACAGAGCTGGATTTCCAGGCAAGCGCAGCTTACAAATCAGGAGCAGCATCAAAAGAGAGCGAGTATACAAAGATGGCATACTGTCACAAACAGCTTTTTGATGCTGCAAAGGACTTAAAGAAAAACGGTACAAATGTAGCAGGAATCACTGTGTGGGGAGTTATTGAGCCAAATTCATGGCTTCATTCACAGTCAAATGTTGGTGGCGGAGCTGACGGATCAAAGCAGTGCCCACTGCTTTTTGATGGAAAATACAAGGCAAAGCCTGCATACTGGGCTTATGTAGATGCTACAAAGCTTGAGCCGTTAATACAGGATATCGTTGTAGCTGAGCAGAAAGGTGATACAATGTCCGGAACAGAATACAGTTTTTCGGATGATGATACACAGGCAGCTTTTATTCCAACATGGGATAAGGATGGATTAAATGTACTTGTAAGCGTAAAGGATGCCACAATAAATGATACGGATGAAGTTACAGTATATGTGGATGAGACAAACTCAGCAGGAGATGTGACACCGGTAAAGAAGACAGTTAAGCGTTCTGAGGCACAGGCTGTTGATGGTGGATACCGTGCGACCATCAAAGTACCTATGACTGATTTAAAAGTTGCAAAGACTATCGGCATGGATGTAAAAGTTATGAATAACGATAAAGCTGTAAGCTTCAATGACCTTAAAGAAATGCAGGAGACAAGCAGCAAATATTATGCAAAGGCTACTCTCAAGCCGGGCATTGAAAAAGCAACAAAAGCAACGGTAAAGATTGACGGAGAAGCCGACAGCGAATGGGATAAGGCTGTGGCTATTCCTCTTACAATAAACCTTGGAGCTAAGGTAACAGCAGATGCCAAGGTGTTGTGGGATGACGAAAACCTTTATGTATATGCAACAGTTAAAGATCCGGTGCTTAATAAAGACGGTGGAGAGGCATATCAGCAGGATTCACTCGAGGTATTTATCGATGAGAATAATGCCAAGACAGAGTCATATGATGACGATGATAAGCAGTACAGGATCAATTATGAGAATGAGCATTCTTTCAATGGAAAGAAATGTCTCGAGGAAAATGTACAATCTGCCGCAAAAGTGACTGGGGATGGATATGTGATTGAGGCAGCCTTCAAGTGGACAGACATAAAGCCAAAAAAGGGTGACAGGATTGGTCTTGAGTTCCAGATAAATGATGCTGATGCTTCAGGAGCAAGAATCGGAACCTTAAGCTGGAATGATGAAACAGGCATGGGCTGGTCTAAATCATCGGTATACGGAACAATAGAGCTTGCAGCAGAGGCAAAGGATGAAGTGTCTGATGATAATAGTAAACCGGGTACAGATGATCCATCAACAGGTAATACAGAAAAACCGGGTACAAATAATTCATCAACAGGTAATACAGAAAAACCGGGTACAGGCAAGCCGGCTATAAATAAACCGTCAGCGGATAAACCGGCAACAGGCAGCACAAATAAGCCTTTAGCAAACAAGCCGGCGGCAAAAAAAGCTGCAAAGACATCAGATCAATCAGCAACGGCAGCATTTATCGTGTTGTTTCTTGCAGGAGTTTCGATGGCAGGGGCTTCAAGATTAAGAAGAAGCAGAAAGCAGTCATAAACTATAAAAGACAGGACAAATATCTATAATTTCTCCCGGTGCAAAGCACCGGGAGTTTTTGTATCATATAGTCATTATAGCTGATAAAATCGACATAACAAGGAGGCAGAAAGATGGCAGGGCCAAAAGCACCAAAGGATCCCGAAAGAAAAAGACCGTATTTCTACATCATGAAGGATAAGGATATATACGGCTCAGTACAGGAAGATGGAAGCATTATACATTTTATATATGAAAGCGACGGAAGACTGATAAACAGTGCACAAATAGCCGGAAATATAGAAAATAAAGAGGAACTGGGGCTGTTAGAGACGGTGGAAGGTTTTGGCAGGCTTGTACACAGCATAGGTGTATCTGTGGAAACAGATAATCAAAACGAACAGATCGAATTTGTGTTTCAGATGTACGGAAAGCAGGACCTGTACGGAGGCGGTACTAATCTTAAGGTAAAGCTGACAGGCGATGGAATGGAGAGAAAGATATACCTGTCAGATTATAAGTGGACACCGGATGATGATATACCGGGACAGATAAAGTTCATATTTAATACACCGGATATCATGGGAAAAGCGAGTGTCAGACTGTATCTGAATGACGGCTATGAGGCTCCGGCAGATATTGAGGAAACAGAGGTGGATATGAACTCTGATGAATACTGCAGCATGATAAGCCATTCGCTTATGAATATGGGAAATGTATACCGCATAAGAAAAGCCATCGAAAAGACAAGAGCCGGAAAAGAGGTAACACTTGCATACATCGGTGGATCTATCACACAGGGAGCAGGTGCGACACCTATAAATACAGAGTGCTACGCATACAAATCCTATCAGCTTTTCCAGAGGCGTTTTTCTGCAAAGAATAATGTGAAATTCATAAAAGCAGGTGTGGGTGGCACACCATCGGAGCTGGGAATGATCAGATTTGACAGGGATGTACTAAGAGACGGACAGCAGCCTGATATAGTAGTTATTGAATTTGCTGTAAATGATGAGGGGGATGAGACAAAGGGTGACTGTTATGAAAGCCTTGTACGTAAAGTACTTAATCTGCCATGGAAACCGGCAGTCATATTGCTTTTTTCCGTATTTGCTAATGACTGGAACCTTCAAGACCGCCTAAGCCCGGTTGGAAAGCTCTATGATCTGCCAATGGTAAGCGTGCTGGATGCGGTTTCCCCTCAGTTTGCATTAAAAAATGACGAGGGAAGGGTAATAAGCAAAAATCAGTTCTTCTATGATATGTTTCATCCGGGCAATGTAGGCCATTCCGTCATGGCAGACTGCATAGAGTATCTTTTTGAAAAAATAGATCAGGCAGGGCATGCAAGTTTGAATGCATTTGAACTGGGACTGACAGAGGAAAAAATATTGCAGGAAAACCTAAATCTTGCACCGGTAATAGGAAACAGCTTTGAAAATATAAGACTGCTCGACAAAAAGGATATATATGCAAAGGCATATATTGACGAGGGTGGCTTTGATTCGACAGATACACAGCTGCAAAGCGTTGAGATGGATGATCAGCTTTCGCTGACTCCGGAATTCCCGTATAACTGGATGTATGATGGCACAAAAAATACATTAAACAGGGTAAAAGCGTTTTTCGAGCTTGAGATGGAGTGCAGGGCACTTCTCCTTGTATTTAAGGATTCGGGAGAAGTAAACGTGGGAAAGGCGAAGGTATATGTGGACGGAGAATATCATTTTACGGCTGATCCACATATCAATAACTGGCAGCACTGCAATGCGGCAATAATATTTAACAATAAGACCAGTGAAAATCATGTTGTAAGAATTGAAATTGCAGAGGAAGACAGAGACAAGCAGTTTACGATACTGGGCTTTGGATATGTATTATAGGAAATGAGAGGTAAGAGACATGGTAACAGCAAAAAATCCAATACTTTCAGGTTTTTATCCTGATCCATCAATATGCAGAGTCGGGGAAGACTATTATCTGGTGACATCAAGCTTTGTGTATGCACCGGGTGTTCCCATATTTCATAGCCGGGATCTGGCTCATTGGGAGCAGATTGGCAATATACTTGACAGACCATCGCAGCTATGCGTGGAAAATGAAGAAATATCGAGAGGTATTTTTGCACCGACCATAAGATATCATGAAGGAACTTTTTATATGATAACGACCAACGTATCGCATGGCGGCAATTTTATAGTGACAGCGCAGGATCCGGCAGGACCGTGGTCTGATCCGTATTATTTGGGAGAAGAAGCAGTCGGAATAGACCCAAGCCTTTTCTTTGATGATGACGGCAGATGTTATTACTGTGGCACACGCCCAAACCCTGAAGGAGTACGTTACAATGGAGACTGGGAGATATGGATACAGGAGCTTGATCTTGGAACCATGAAGCTTAAGGGCAGGAGCATGGCCATATGGAAAGGTGCTGTAAAGGGCTGCATATGGCCGGAAGGACCACATATCTACAAGATAAACGGATATTATTATCTGATGCATGCAGAGGGCGGCACTGGACCGGAGCACAGTATAACGATAGCAAGAAGCAAGGAGCTTTTTAAATGGTTTGAAGGATGTCCGAGAAATCCGATATTTACACACAGAAATCTGGGAATGGATTATCCGGTCATCTATGCAGGACATGGTGATCTGGTGGATGATATAAACGGAAACTGGTATGTGGTCATGCTTGCGTCAAGACCATGCAAAAAGCACAGCAGCATGGGCAGGGAGACCTTTATTGCAAAAACAATATGGGAAAACGAATGGCCGGTAATAGCACCCGGGATAGGACATCTTGAGGATACGGTAGATATACCGCTTGAAGAGTGCAGATTTATAGATGAGATATCAGAAAATGATTTTATAACTTTCTGCGAAGCCAAGCCTGATAAGAGGCTGGTTGGAATAGGAAAACGCAACGAGTCTTTTTACTCCCTTAAGGAAAATCCGGGAGTACTGAGACTGTACACAAACAAAGAGCAGATCGCTGATCTTGGCACAAGCGCATTTCTTGGACTAAGACAGAAGGGCTATGAGTTTTCGGTAAAGACAGCAGTGCGTTTTATCCCACAGTCGGATAATGAGACGGCAGGACTTGTACTTTTCCAGAACAATGAGAATCATCTTCGCGCTGAGATAACAATGGAAGCCGGAAGGCTGGTATTTGTGGTGACTACACATATTAAGGGAACTGACAAAAAGATAGCAGTGGCAGATATTATGGAGTACAGCATTACAGAAAAAAATCCACTGTGGAATATATGTATGATCTGTAAGGAACAGGAAGCATCTATATGGATAGGTACGGCCGAAAAGAGCGTAAAAGTCGCAGAAAAAATAAGTCTGCTGCCATATACCACAGAAGAAGCAGGTGGCTTTGTGGGCTGTACGGTCGGTATGTATGCATCCTCAAATGGCAGCAATAGTGATAACTATGCAGATTTTTCATACATAATGCTCACCCAGTAAACATTTTGCGGAATTCAGTCGGGGTGCAGCCCTTTTCAGCTTTGAACACCCTTATGAAAGTGGATGGATTTGCAAAGCCTGACTGCATTGCAGCCTCGGTGACTGATATATTGGGATCAGCCAGAAAGGTCAGGGCAAGTTCTATTCTTTTCTGATTTAAGTATTTGTAAAAGGTATTATTGGTAAACTGTTTAAATAGCCGGGTAAAGTGATATTTACTGAATCCGGCTATTTTTGCGATTTCATCAAGTGTTATGTCCTCAGTGCAATGTGTATCGATATACTCACAGATATACAGAAAACGCTCCAGATATTCCTGCTGCTTGTGTCTGCCGACATTAAAATGACAACTGCTGGCAGTATGATGTCTTCCAATAAGGACAAGTACTTCAAGCATTTTGGAGTAGATCACGGCTTCTGATAGAAATGAGTCGGTCTGGTATTCATCTGCTATATCAAGCAGCAGTTTACGGATATTGCTGTGGATATTACCGGAAGTTTCCGGGGTTAGCGTTATAGCAGGTGCTATAAGGGTAAGTATGGAATTTAATTCCTTTATTTTTGTAGACAGCAGACCACTCAATCTGCAGGATAAGCCTTTTTCCGGTGTCAGGTGCGATAAGCCTGTGTTTTACACCGGAAGCTATAAAGATAATATCACTCTCATTAAGATGTACCAAATCATCCCCAATCTGCACTGTATAGCTGCCTTCAAGCGGCATGATAATCTCCATGGGAGTATGCCAGTGAATGGGATAATCTTCTACTTCAACATTTATAAAAAGCTTTACATTGCTGTTTTCTTTATATTTTACTGTCTCATGTATTCCATTCAGATTTTCGATCATATATACTTGTCTCCATACGGCTGATATTTATGCGCATTTGCGTGAATATAGTTATTATAGCACAAATAGCAATTTTTGGACATTGTGGGGCAACAAGTAGAAAGAAAATACTGCATGAATCTGGTAAAATCATTATATAAATTAAAGGAGAAGTCACTATGAGTAAAAAAACTATGGAATATGCAAAAAAACTTGTATCGCAGATGACAATAGATGAGAAGATAAGTCAGATGCTGTATGAGTCACCGGCTATAGAAAGACTGGGGATACCGGAATACAACTGGTGGAATGAGGCTCTTCATGGAGTAGCAAGAGCCGGTGTTGCTACAGTATTTCCTCAGGCGATAGGTCTTGCGGCAACTTTTGATACTGACCTGATAGAAAGATAGGAGATGTTGTATCAACAGAGGGTCGTGGAAAGTTCAATGAATTTTCAAAAAAGGGTGATCACGGAATATACAAGGGACTTACCTTCTGGGCACCTAATGTAAATATATTCAGAGATCCAAGATGGGGCAGGGGACATGAGACATACGGGGAAGATCCGTACCTGACAGGTAAGCTTGGCTGCGCATATATAAGGGGATTGCAGGGAGATGATCCGGATCACTTAAAATCGGCAGCTTGTGCAAAGCATTTTGCGGTACACAGCGGTCCGGAAGCCATAAGACATGAGTTTGATGCGAAAGCATCAAAGCATGATATGTATGATACATATTTGTATGCCTTCAAGCGATGTGTAAAGGATGCAAAGGTTGAGGCTGTCATGGGGGCTTACAACAGGGTAAATGGAGAACCTGCCTGCGGAAGCAGGACACTGCTTAAGGATATACTGCGTGACGAGTTTGGATTTGAAGGTCATGTGGTGTCAGACTGCTGGGCAATACTTGATTTCCACGAACACCATCATGTGACGGATACAGTTGAGGAATCGGCTGCTATGGCTGTAAACAACGGCTGTGACTTGAACTGTGGAAGTGCATTTTTACATCTTAAGGATGCTTATGACAAGGGACTGGTTTCAGACGAGGCAATCACGGCAGCAGTAGAAAGGCTGATGGAGGTGCGTATCCGTCTGGGCATGATGAAGGATTATCCATCGCCATATGAGGACATATCGTATGAGGTTGTAGAATGTAAGGAGCATGTGGAGCTTTCTGTGGAGGCTGCCAGAAGAAGTCTTGTACTTTTAAAGAATAAGGACAATTTCCTGCCTCTCGACAGAAAAAATGTTAAAACTATTGCGGTCATCGGACCAAATGCCAACTCCAGGGATGCGCTTATAGGAAATTATTATGGTACCTCATCAAGATATATCACTCCACTTGAGGGATTGCAGCAATATCTTGGAGAGGATACAAGAGTGCTTTATGCAGAGGGCTGCCATCTGTACAAGGACAAAGTACAGGGACTTGCAGAGGAAAAGGACAGATTTAAGGAAGCCCTCATCATGGCAGAACAGTCAGATGTGGTCGTAATGTGTCTTGGACTTGATGCAACTATAGAAGGTGAAGAGGGTGATGCCGGAAATGAATATGCAAGCGGTGACAAGCTGGGGCTTATGCTTCCGGGACTTCAGGAGGAACTTTTAGAGGCTGTTGCAGCAGTAGGAAAGCCGGTAATACTTGTGCTGTCAGCAGGAAGTGCGATAGATCTTTCCTGGGCAGAAGAGCATGTGGATGCCATTATAGACAGCTGGTATCCGGGAGCCAGAGGCGGAAAGGCTGTTGCGGAAGCTATATTCGGAGAGTATAGTCCGAGTGGAAAACTGCCGGTTACATTTTATCAGGGCACCGAAAATCTCCCGGAGTTTACGGATTATTCAATGGCTCACAGGACATACCGCTATACAAATGAGAATGTGTTATATCCATTTGGATATGGACTGCATTATGGTGAGACAAACTATGATGGAATGTCAGTGGATAAAGCAGAAAGTGATGTAAACGAACCTGTTGAGGTGTTTGTAAATGTGACAAATGACAGCAGATATACTGTAAATGAGATAGTTCAGCTCTATATCAGGCACGTTGATGCTGCAGAGTATGAGCCCGGATATCAGCTAAAGGGGATTGAGGTTGTAAAGCTTGAGCCATATGAGACTAAGAAAGTAAAGCTGACTCTTTCGCCAAGGGACTTTGCTGTGATAGAAGAGGATGGAAGCTGTGTAGCTGTGCCGGGAATTTATGAGATATCCGCAGGAGGACAGCAGCCTGATGACAGAAGCACAAAGCTCACAGGCAAGCGGACAGAGCGCATTGATATAACAAGATGTGGAGAGAAAACAGGGGTAGATTATTAATAATAAATATGTTATTCTATAATTAATGACAAGTTAAAACAGACTTTAGGAGCGGACATATGTCGGCTCCTTTAAGTGATTTCAGAGGAATTGTTTATGAGAAGACCAATATGGAATGCCATTGAGAGAAAGCTTGATGATTATTCACTCAGAAAAAAATTCTACATATTTTATGTACTTTGTGTCATGCTGCCGCTCATAGTGACTGATGCAGTGGTGCTTTCCATCGTAGAAAATGCTGAAAAAGAAAGCAGCAGACATGAAATGTCGAGCATAGCAAGTGCTGTGGGATATAATCTGAACAGCATGGTCAATAACGCAGAAGAGGCAGCTAAGAGTATCTACACCAGCAAGCGCATAGACGATTTTATATCAAAGGAATACACAAGCTCTGCTGAGTATGTATCAGAGTATCAGAGCTTCTTTCAGGATACACTTTTTGAAAACACACTTGGAATGAGCAATATAATATTTTTCCTGTATGCTGACAATCCTACAATAGTAAATGGCGGAAAAGTAAATGATATGTCTGCTGTAAGAAATACGGATTCTTACAGACTTCTGGAGCAGAAGGAAAGCGGAGGACTCTTTTTTGTATATGAAAAAGGCGTAGCCGGATTGTCAGATGAAAGACATATGATTTATATGAAAAAGCTGGATTTTTACTCATCTGATATCGAAAAGGTACTCAAGATAGAGTTTAATTATGGCAGCATGATGCGTACTTTTAAGAATATGAATTATGATAATGAAGTGCTTATCTGCCATGGAGATGACATAGTGCTGTCAAATGGGGCCTACAGTGGAGTCAACAAACCATTTAAGACATTGGAGGCGATTGGGAAAATAAGCGACTCCGTATACAGGCAGAAGCTCTCTTTGTATGGCTGTGATCTTGATATATATGTGTTTAAGACACGCAGTAATATATGGAGCATGCTTATGCACAATGCACCGATTATTGTTTTTCTGATGCTTATAAATGTATTCTTTCCACTTTGTCTGTTCAGTATCTTTAACCATTCCTTTACGAGCAGGATATTACAGCTTTCAAAGGTATTTAAGTCAGTTGACAGCGAAAAGCTTGTATCTATGACTGACAGGGAGAGCAAAGATGAGATCGGCAGCATGATAAAAAATTACAACAGGATGGTAAGCCGCACAAATGACTTGATCCAGACTGTATATAAGAATAAGCTAAAAGAGCAGGAGATGCTTGTAAGTCAGAAAAACGCAGAGCTTCTTGCACTGCACAGCCAGATAAATCCGCACTTTCTGTTTAATGCGCTTGAGAGCATACGAATGCACAGTCTGCTGAAAAAGGAAAATGAGACGGCTGATATGGTCGAAAAACTCGCCATCATGCAAAGACAGTATGTGGAGTGGGGAAATGATGCTGTAACCGTTGCAAAGGAATGTGAATTTGTAAAAGCCTATCTGGCATTGCAGAAATACCGGTTTGGCGAGCAACTGAACTATAACATAGATATAGAAGCAGACTGCATGGAATGTCAGGTGCCAAAACTTACGCTTGTAACCTTTGTTGAAAATGCCTGTGTGCATGGCATAGAAAGTAAAGCTGCTCCGGGCTGGATATTTGTGCGTATATTCAAAAAAGCCGGGTTCATGCATATAGAGGTTGAGGATACAGGTAGCGGAATTGATCCGGATGCTCTTGAAAAAATGAAAAGTAACATGAAAAATGCAGATATCGATATGTTAAAGACCGGTGGCAGAGTGGGTGTGATAAATGCCTGCCTGCGTATCAAAATGGTAACGGAATCTAAAGCAGTATTTGATGTGGACAGTGAGGAAGGCTGCGGTACGACTGTTATGATAAAAATACCGGAAACATATTTATAGGGAGATTTAAAATGCTTAAAGTATTATTGGTGGATGATGAGCCTTTCATAATACAGGGGCTTAAGGTGATCATTGATTGGGAAAATGAAGAATTTGAGATAGCAGGAACGGCCTCAAATGGAAAGGAAGCTCTGCAGTTTCTGGAAAATGAGAATGTGGATCTGGTCATAGCCGATATAAGGATGCCGGAGATGACAGGACTTGAGCTGCTTGAGACTTTGAGAAAAGATAAAAAATCAGATGTGTATTTTGTGATATTAAGCGGTTATGCAGATTTTAGCTATGCGCAGCAGGCCATGCAGAATGATTGTACGGATTACATACTAAAGCCGGTGGATAAGGAGATGCTGCTTAAGGTACTAAACAAGGTTCTTGTGCTCAAAAACGAGAAAAACAAGATCGACGAGGATAACAAAAAGATGAAACAGGCATACCTTGCAGGACACCTGATATCTCTGATACGGGGCAAATATGATGAAGTAAACCTGAACTATGTAAAAGAAAATATGAGGTGTGAGGGTGGAGCAAGGTATGTTGAGATACAGGTGGAGCAGCTTCCGGCAGGTGATGAGATACTCGATAGTGATATGAGAAGCTTACAGCGCAAGATGTACGAAAGCTGTGTTGCTTTTCTGGGGGCTGATTCGGCACATTGTGTATTTGATGTATCGGTAAATGAAAAAGTTTATGACATAGGCTTTATATTCTCGGATTATATGGCAGAGGAAGCCGCAAAAAACGAGAGAAAATATCTGGAGGATCTGAGAAGGTATATATGTGATAATACACAAAAGAATATAGTTATGCTGGTTGGAAGAAAAGTATCAGATATATCAAAGATAGCCAGATCATACGGCAATGCATGTATGCTCAGGTCGTTTCAGGGCTTTCGCATAGTAAAGAGCATATATTACTATGAGGATGAAGTAAAGATATCGGCAGATGGAATAGTGCTTTGTAAAGATAGTCTGGATAAGCTGCTTAGGACAGTGGAACAGAACAACCATGTTGAGATAAGAAATGCAGTTGCCACATTTTATGATGAGATGTCCAGCATGGGTATGAATGGGGAAAGCATGAACTTAAATATTAATTATCTGTTGTTTCAGTTCATACACCTGGCAAGTGAGCAGGATGATAATGTAAATCAGCAGGAGATTTTGCGACTCATAAGTGAGAGCAGCTTTAAGACCGGTATTGAGAGGGGAAGCCGTGCGCATATGACCAGATTTTGCTGTGAGTATGGTGATTATCTGTCGCAGCTTAGAAAAAATGTGTCAAGAGGTGTGATCGGCATGGTAGAAAAGGAAGTAAGAGACAATTATGCCACGAACATCACGCTTAAGAGCCTGAGTGAGAAGTATTATGTAAACAGTGCATACTTAGGGCAGCTTTTCAGAAAAAAATACGGACAGTCCTTTAAGGATTATCTGAACAATTACAGGATGGAACGGGCGGCAGAGCTTCTGCTTAGGACTGATAAGAAGATAATACAGATAGCAGAGGAAGTCGGATATCATGATATGGATTATTTTGTGAACAGGTTTATACAGGTAAAAGGCTGCACACCGGCGCGTTTCAGACGCCAGATGCAAAGTGGAGAATAGTATATATTACTGCAAAACAGGGTAAATTATAGTTCTTTCGAGAAACTATAGTTTACCCTGTTTTTGACTATAGTTACTCCGATTGTTTGAAAACTTAAAAAGTATAAAATTAAGTTATCAAAAGGGAGGACAATACAATATGAAAAGAAAAAGAATTGTAAGCATGCTGCTTGTGGCTACCATGGCAGCAACACTGTTTGCCGGATGTGGCAATGATAGTGGCAAAAAAGGTGGCACTGAAACTGGAAGTGCGAAAGAGTTTGATGCATTCTTTGCTGTACCGGGAACTGAAATCAATGATGATAATGAAATCCAGAAGATCATCGAGGAAAAGACAGGTGTAAGGGTAAAGGAAACCTGGCTTACCGGACAGACAGCAGATGAGGCAATCGGAACAATGATCGCAGGTGGCGAATATCCTGATTTCATTGAAGGTGCAAGCGGACAGATGCAGTTATATGATGCAGGCGCACTTGTTCCACTGGATGACTACATCGAGAAATATCCAAACATCAAAAATCTTTTCACAGATCTTGAGTGGGAAAAACTTCGTCAGGATGACGGACATATCTATTGGATACCACAGTTTAGCTGCATAAAGGGAGACGAGAAAGTCTGCGCACACAATGACGAGGCATTCTGGATCCAGGCAAGAGTACTTAAATGGGCTAACTATCCGGAGATCAAGACACTGGATCAGTATTTTGACCTCATCGAGAAATATAATGAGGCAAATCCAACAATGGCTGATGGAACAGAAAATATTCCATATACAATCCTTTGTGATGACTGGAGATATTTCTGTCTTGAGAATGCACCACAGTTCCTTGACGGATATCCAAACGATGGATCATGTATGGTAGATCCTGATACAAAGAAAGTACTTGACTATAATACATCAGATACAGCAGTTAAATATTTCAAGAAGCTCAATGAAGAGTATCAGAAGGGAATTGTAGATCCTGAGTCATTCACACAGACATATGATGAATATATCTCTAAGCTTTCTACAGGACGTGTACTTGGAATGATTGACCAGTGGTGGGATTTCGCATACACAGCAGGTGATGCAATTAAACAGGCAGGTCTTGATGAGCAGGGATGCGATTACATTCCGGTACCTGTAACAATTGACGGCCGTGACAATCAGTGGCACAATGCAGGCGGCGCTTTCAACGAGTCAACAGGTCTTGCTGTTACAACATCCTGTGATGATGTAGATGCGGCCATGAAGTTTGTAAATGATCTTCTTGATCAGGATATCCACAATCTCAGATTCTGGGGTGTCAAGGGTACTGACTATGAAGTAGATGAGAATGGTGAGTTTTACAAAACAGCAGATGAGAGAAAGAAGGCTTCTGATACAGCATACAAGGCCTCTCATTCATGCCCATACTCATACTTCCCACAGTACAGTGGAACAAGTGATGATGGAATTAATGCCAACAAAGCTGATGGACAGGCAAGAGAGTTCTATGATGGTCTTAACAAGGATGTACAAGAGGCTTTCGATGCCTATGGTGTTAAGACATACGTTGAAATGCTTGGAACAAACGATGCACCTGGAGACTGGTATCCAATGTGGTCATTCTCTAACAACTTTAACACAAGCACTCCTGGTGGAGTAGCCTGGACAAAGATTGGCGAACTTAAGCATAAGGCTCTTCCAAAGGTTGTTATGGCAAAAGACTTTGACAGTGAATGGAATACATACATGGATGAATACAATGCATGCAATCCACAGGATTTCCTGAATGAATTACAGACCGAGCTTGATACAAGATTAGAGCAGGCTGCTAAATTCAAATAAAGCTTAAATGAAATTTAAGGCAGGCAGATATAATAGCGTTTTATCTACCTGCTGACTTTAAGGAGTGGTGTCATGTCATTAACGAGAAAAAACAAAAAAGAGAAGGTCAGAGAACCTAGAACAAAAATTACATGGAAAGAAGTCAAACGTCAGAAAGTGCTGCTGTTCTGGGCAGCAATAATGGTGGCATATGGAGTTGTATTCTATTATCTGCCACTCGCTGGCTGGGCAATGGCATTTCAGGATTACAAACCAAGACTTGGTATATTCCATTCTGCATTTGTTGGATTGGACAAATTCAAGATGCTGTTCTCGGATATGACATTTATCCGTGTTATAAGAAATACACTTGCAATGGGTGTTATCAATCTGGTTGTAACTTTTGTCACAGCCATTGCATTTGCAATCTTACTGAATGAGATTGCATCAAAGGGTGGAAAGAAAGTAGTACAGACTATATCATATCTTCCACATTTCCTTTCATGGATCATTGTAACAGGTATTTTACACGATATGCTTTCAGGAACAGGTATTGTAAATGAGTTACTTGTAAATATGCATATTATAGACCAACCGATAAACTTTTTCGCACATCCGGGATATTTCTGGCCGATAGTGGCATTTGCCAATGTATGGAAAGAAACAGGATGGAATGCAATCATATATCTTGCAGCCATTACATCAATAGATCCTTCACTTTACGAAGCAGCATCTATTGATGGAGCGGGACGCTGGGCAAAGATCAAGTATGTAACACTGCCGGGAATCAAACCAACTATTATAATCCTTCTTCTTATGAATGTAGGTAATGTTTTAAATGCAGGATTTGAGATACAGTATCTCTTAGGAAACGGCCTGGTACAGGATGTATCACAGACTATTGATATTTATGTACTTAAATGGGGCATAAGCCAGGGAGATTATGCAATAGGTACTGCAGCAGGTATATTCAAGAGTGTGGTAAGTATAATTCTTATATTTATTGCAAATAGAATTGCCAAACATAATGGTGAAGAGCAGTTGTTTTAAGGAGGTCTTGTACGATGGCAGATATAACAGCAGGCTCTGTAAAGAGCAAAAAGAAAAAGAAGATAAGTATATTTCCAATTGTAAATTGCATCATTATGGTACTGTTTGTGATCATAACGCTTTATCCGGTGCTTAATACACTTGCGATATCGCTTAATGATGGTACAGATGCATTAAGAGGTGGAATTTACCTCTTACCAAGAAAGTTTACCTGGAAGAATTATATAACGGTTTTGCAAAAAGATAATCTTATAACAGGAGCATATATTACTGTTGCCAGAACAATAATTGGAACAGTCTTAGCACTGGTGGCAAATGCAATCCTTGCTTTTATAATCAGCAGAAAAAGATTTTTGTTCAAAAGAGGTTTATCCCTGTTTTGGGTTATCACAATGTATGTCAATGGTGGATTAATCCCTGTCTTCCTCCTGTACAAGGGACTTGGGCTTACCAATAGTTTTTGGGTTTATGTAGTCCCTGGAATGGTCAGTGCGTTTAATATGCTCGTTATCAGGACCTATATGAATGGAATCCCTGACAGCTTAGAGGAATCAGCGCAGCTTGACGGTGCAGGATATACCACCATTTTTCTGAAGATTTATTCCCCTCTCTGCAAACCGGTATATGCGACAGTAGCTTTATTCGTAGCAGTAGGACAGTGGAACTCATGGTTTGATGCAATGCTTTATAACCGTATGAGTACAAAGCTTACTACATTACAGTATGAGCTTATGAAGCTTCTTTCAGCTGTAACAAATCAGGGAGGATCAGCAGAAACATTGAAAAATGCTGTAGGCGCAGTTACACCTACCTCAGTTCGTGCCGCAGCAACAATTATAACAATGCTTCCGATCATATGTATTTACCCGTTTTTACAGAAATACTTTGTTACAGGACTTACACTTGGTGGAGTTAAAGAATAAATATTTTTTTACAAAACACCCGGCAGGATAACTGCCGGGTGTTTTTGTGTAAATGTTTATTTGAAAGGAGAATTTTCTTCAAACAAGGAGCAAAATGAGAAAATAAGCTTAAGGCAGTGAATATTGGCTCGCGTGCCGTATATCGTATTGCTGATGACAGGATGTATGAAAACAAGCGCAAATCAAAGATCGGAATACAATAATCACCAATTTTTATGATAAAAATATTTACATTATCGTAATATATGATAAAATATTTCTAATACGAAACACAATGGCTACATAAACAATAGGATATATGGAGGAAGTTATGGACGATAACAATTATATGAACAATGACAACCAGTCGTCAGGCACACCGGACAATACAGATGTCTTCGGTCAGTCTTCAGGAACAGCAAATGGCTCAGACACATACAGCCAGCCGCAGGACACATATAGTCAGCCGACAGACACATATAATCAGTCTGTATCCCAGCAGGAAAGTGGGAATGCATATGCATATGGACAGTCATCAGACCAGACAGGCAGCACAGACGGATATGTCAATAATCCGGGCAGTGCATATGGTTATGCAAATCAGGGTACATACAATCAGAATCCAAATGCCCAGGGTACATACAATCAGAATCCAAATGCCCAGGGTACATACAATCAGAATCCAAATGCCCAGGGTACATACAACCAGAACACATATGCTCAGGGCTCATTTAATCAGTCAGCTTACGGACAGACGCAGTATGGCCAGCAGCCAAACGGACAGGGTGGCTACAATCAGACCGCATACGGACAGACAGCCTACAATCAGTCGCCGTATGGAGCTAATCCATACAACCAGCCGCCAAAGAACAGCAATGGCTTTGGTATAGCTTCTCTGGTACTTGGAATCGCATCTATTGTACTGTTTTGTACATGCATCAATTATGTGACAGCGCTGCTTGCTATCATTTTTGGTATTATACATATCATAAAAGGCAACAACAAGGTGTTTGGTATAGTTGGTATAGCAACAGCAGTTATCTCAGTTATAGTCAGCATCATATTCTGGGTTGTGGCAGGCTCAAATGTAAGCGCAGATTTAGAAAAGGAGTTCATGAAGGGCTTTGACAATGGTTATGAGTATTATAATGATGACGATTCCTATGAGGATTACGATTATGATTATGATTCTTTTGATCATGACGATTTTGATTATCAGAATTTTGAGTATGATGGCATTTATTAGAGTTAATTATTATCAAATTATTACAGAATCAATTACATCTTGACAACAGTGGCTTTTCAGTTATATACTTAAACACAGTTAGTAAAAGGCAGTGACGAAGACAGTAGAGATGGCAGGAAAGTCAAAGAGAGCCGGGACAGGTGAGAGCCGGTATGAGTAGAGCCGTTTTGAAAATCACTTCTGAGCCGCAGGCTAAAATCGCCATACAGCGTTGCGAGAGTAGGTTCTGACGTATTCCCTACGTTACAGGGGCGGGTATGCAAGGGTATTTCCCTTAAGTACATTGTAATAGGTGGTATAGACGTATCAGGCACGCGTTCCTAATTACAGGAATGTGTGCCTTTTTTTGTGAATATTCCATAAACCGAAAATTGTAGTGGAGTAAGCCACAAGGAAGCCTCGTAAGAGTCGAATTTGAGGTGCCTGTTGGGATGTTCACGAACAATATAGAATAAGGAGAGATAGTCATGTACAACAAAGTTGACACCAATATGAACTTCGTTGAACGCGAGAAGAAGACAGAGCAGTTCTGGAGAGAGAACAATATCTTCAGAAAATCTATGGAAAACAGAAAAGAAGGAGAGACATACACATTCTATGATGGACCTCCTACAGCAAACGGAAAGCCTCACATCGGACATGTTGAGACACGTACCATAAAGGATATGATTCCAAGATTCCAGACCATGAAGGGCAAATATGTGCCACGTAAAGCAGGCTGGGATACACACGGACTTCCTGTTGAGATTGAGGTGGAGAAGCTTCTCGGTCTTGACGGCAAGGATCAGATTGAGAACTACGGACTTGAGCCATTCATCAAGAAGTGTAAAGAGTCTGTATGGAAATACAAGGGCATGTGGGAGGATTTCTCCAACACAGTAGGTTTCTGGGCTGATATGGACAATCCATACGTCACATATGACGACAATTTCATTGAGTCAGAGTGGTGGGCTCTCAAGGAAATCTGGAACAAGGGACTTCTTTACAAGGGCTTCAAGATTGTTCCTTACTGTCCTCGTTGTGGAACACCGCTTTCTGCACAGGAGGTGGCACAGGGCTACAAGACAGTTAAAGAAAAATCAGCAGTAGTACGTTTTAAGGTAGTAGGAGAGGATGCATATTTCCTCGCATGGACAACAACTCCATGGACACTTCCAAGCAACGTGGCACTCTGTGTGAACCCTAATGACACATATGTAAAGGTAAAGGCTGTTGATGGCTACACATATTATATGGCAGAGGCACTTGCAGACAAGGTGCTCTCACAGCTTCTTTCAAAAGAGGACGCCGAAGCAGGCAAGAAGGCATATGAGGTGCTTGAGACATACAAAGGAAAGGATCTTGAGTACAAGGAGTATGAGCCGCTTTATGACTGCGCTAAGCAGGTTGCCGATAAGCAGGGCAAGAAGGGCTTTTTCGTGACATGTGACACATATGTTACTATGTCAGACGGTACAGGAATTGTTCATATCGCTCCTGCATTTGGTGAGGATGATGCCAATGTCGGAAGAAATTATGACCTTCCATTTGTACAGTTTGTAAACGACAAGGGAGAGCTTACAGCAGAGACTCCGTTTGCCGGTATGTGGGTAAAGGATGCAGATCCTGAGGTATTAAAGGACTTAAGCGGCAGAAAGCAGCTCTTCGATGCTCCGAAATTTGAGCATGAGTATCCACACTGCTGGAGATGTGACAAGCCTCTTATCTACTATGCAAGAGAGTCATGGTACATCAAGGAGACAGCAGTAAAGGATGACCTTATCAGAAACAACAATACAGTAAACTGGATTCCTGAGTCTATCGGTTCAGGACGTTTCGGAAACTGGCTTGAGAATATACAGGATTGGGCTATCTCACGTAACCGTTACTGGGGCACACCACTCAATATCTGGGAGTGTGAATGCGGACACAGAGAGTGTATCGGAAGCCGTGCAGAGCTCGCCGAAAAAGCAGGAGATCCAAAGGCAGCAGAGGTAGAGCTCCACAGACCATATATCGACGCTGTGACAATCAAGTGTCCTGAGTGTGGCAAGGATATGCACCGTGTACCTGAGGTACTTGACTGCTGGTTTGATTCAGGAGCCATGCCATTTGCACAGCACCACTATCCATTCGAGAACAAGGAAGTATTTGAGAAGCAGTTCCCAGCCAAGTTTATCTCAGAGGCAGTTGACCAGACACGTGGATGGTTCCATTCACTCATGGCTGAGTCTACACTCCTTTTCAACAAGGCTCCTTATGAGAATGTCATCGTGCTTGGACACGTACAGGATGAGAACGGACAGAAGATGTCCAAGTCAAAGGGCAACGCGGTAGATCCGTTTGATGCACTTGAGACATACGGTGCAGATGCCATCAGATGGTATTTCTACACAGCATCAGCTCCATGGATTCCAAAGAAGTTTTCAGGAAAGCTCGTGCTTGAGGGACAGCGTAAGTTTATGGGAACACTCTGGAACACATACGCATTCTTCGTGCTTTATGCAAATATCGACAACTTTGATGCTACAAAATACAGCCTTGAGTATGATAAGCTTGCAGTAATGGACAAGTGGATTCTTTCAAAGCTCAACTCAGCAGTGGCAGGAGTGGATGAGTGCCTGTCAAACTACAAGATTCCGGAGGCGGCAAAGTACCTTCAGGAGTTCGTAGACGACTTAAGTAACTGGTATGTACGCCGCAGCCGTGAGCGTTTCTGGGCAAAGGGCATGGAGCAGGACAAGATAAACGCATACATGACACTTTATACAGCACTTGTCACCATATCAAAGGCGGCAGCACCTATGATTCCTTTCATGACAGAGGATATCTACAGAAATCTTGTCTGCTCTATCGACAAGAGCGCACCGGAGTCAATTCATCTGTGCGACTATCCTGTAGTTGATGAGAAGCTGATTGACAAAAAGCTTGAAGCTGATATGGATGAGGTACTAAAGGTTGTGGTACTCGGACGTGCATGCCGTAACGAGGCAAATATCAAAAACCGTCAGCCAATCGGAAAAATGTTTGTAAAGGCTCCGGAAAAACTGGATGAATTTTATGTGGATATCATCGCAGACGAGCTCAATGTAAAAGAGGTTGAGTTCACTGATGATGTATCACACTACACCACCTACAAATTCAAGCCACAGCTTAGAACAGTGGGTCCTAAGTATGGTAAATACCTTGGCCAGATCAAGGCAGTTTTAGCTGAGCTTGATGGTCATAAGGCCATGGAGGAGCTTAACAGCACCGGCTCTCTCAAGCTTGACAGCATTAGCGATGAAGTTGTATTATCTAAAGAGGATTTACTTATCGAGATGACTCAGATGGAGGGCTATGTGACACAGTCTGACAACAATATAACCGTTGTTCTTGACACCAACCTCACTCCTGAGCTTATCGAGGAAGGTTTCGTAAGAGAAATCATCAGTAAGATCCAGACAATGCGTAAGGACGCAGGCTTTGAGGTTATGGACCACATCGCTGTGACATACGAGGCAGATGAGAAGCTTTCAAATGTATTTGAAAAGTTTGGTGATGAAATCAAGACCGAGGTTCTTGCCGTATCAATTAAATCAGGCGAACTTAAGGGCTATGAAAAGGATTGGAAGATTAATGGCGAGGCTGTTAAGCTTGCAGTTGAAAAACAATAATCTCTGCACGAGAGGGAGCATTAATTTGCTCCCTTTTAGTGCCATAAGGAGGAAAAGATGAGAGATAATACGTTTAGCAAAAAGGTGTTTATTAAGACTGTATCAGACAATTTAAAAAATAAATATCGTAAGACTATAAATGATGCCACACAGCAGGAACTTTATCAGGCTGTATCAGAGGCCGTAAAGGATGTCATCATGGATGAGTGGATTGCCACACAGAGAGTGATGGACAAGGACGATCCAAAGGTTGTTTACTATATGTCCATGGAGTTTTTGATGGGAAGAGCTCTCGGCAACAACCTTATAAACCTCTCAGCATACAAGGAGGTCAAGGAGGCTCTCACTGAGATTGGTGTGGATATCAATGCTATTGAGGACCAGGAGCCTGATCCGGCACTTGGAAACGGTGGACTCGGAAGACTGGCAGCGTGCTTCATGGATTCACTTGCCACACTCGGATATCCTGCATACGGCTGTGGAATCAGATACAGATATGGTATGTTCAAGCAGCAGATTTCAGACGGCTTCCAGATTGAGGTGCCTGACAACTGGCTCAAGGACGGATATCCATTCGAGCTTCGTCGTCCGGAGTACTGCTATGAGGTCAAGTTTGGAGGATATGTGCAGGAGAGCACAGATGAAAACGGAGAGCTTCATTTCGAGCAGAAGGACTATCAGTCGGTGCTTGCAGTGCCTTATGATATGCCTATAGTCGGTTATGACAACAATGTGGTCAATTCTCTCATGATATGGGATGCAGAGCCAAAAAACGGCTTCTCGCTCGAGTCCTTTGACCAGGGTGACTACGACAAGGCAGTGGAGCAGGAAAATCTTGCAAGAAACCTTGTTGAGGTGCTCTATCCAAACGATAACCATGTAAAGGGCAAGGAGCTTCGCTTAAAGCAGCAGTATTTCTTTGTATCAGCAAGCATCCAGCGTGCACTTGCAAGGTTTAAAAAGACATCACAGCGATTTAAAAGATCTCCCAAATAAAGCTGTTTTCCAGATGAACGATACTCACCCTACAGTTGCAGTCGCAGAGCTTATGAGAATCCTTGTGGACGAGGAGCATCTGTCATGGGATGATGCATGGGATATCACTACAAGATGTGTAGCCTACACTAACCATACAATCATGGCTGAGGCGCTTGAGAAGTGGCCAATTGAGATATTCCAGAGACTGCTTCCTCGTGTATACCAGATTGTTGACGAGATAAACAGAAGATTTGTGATTCAGATTAACGAGAGATATCCTGGCAATGAGGACAAGGTAAGAAAGATGGCTATCCTCTATGACGGACAGGTCAAGATGGCAAATATGGCTATCGTTGCAGGCTATTCTGTAAACGGTGTTGCAAAGCTTCACACAGAGATACTTAAGAATCAGGAGCTTCATGATTTCTATGAGATGTTCCCTGAGAAGTTCAATAACAAGACAAACGGAATCACACAGCGTAGATTCTTAGCACATGCAAATCCACTCCTTGCAGACTGGGCAACAAAAAAGGTAGGAACCGGCTGGATTACAGATCTTACAAAGCTTTCAAAGCTCAATGCTTATGCGGACAGCCCTGTTGCACAGCAGGAGTTTGCTGAGATTAAGAGAGCAAACAAGGTGCGTTTAGCAAAGTATATAAAGGAGCACAATGGTATTGATGTAAATCCGGATTCTATCTTTGATGTGCAGGTTAAGAGACTTCACGAGTACAAGAGACAGCTCATGAACATCCTTCATGTGATGTATCTGTACAACAAGATTAAGGAAAATCCGTCTATGGATTTCTATCCTAGAACATTTATTTTTGGAGCAAAGGCAGCAGCAGGCTACAGAAATGCAAAGAAAACAATAAAGCTTATCAACAGTGTGGCTGATGTGATAAATAACGATGCTTCTATTGGCGGCAAGCTCAAGGTAGTATTTATCGAGGATTACAAGGTATCCAATGCCGAGATTATTTTTGCGGCAGCAGATGTCAGCGAGCAGATTTCCACAGCGAGCAAGGAGGCATCCGGAACAGGAAACATGAAGTTTATGCTCAATGGAGCGCTCACTATCGGAACTATGGATGGTGCCAATGTCGAGATGTTCGATGAGGTAGGGGCTGACAACATGTTTATCTTTGGAATGAGCTCTGATGAGGTCATCTCACACGAGAACAGACATGACTACAATCCTGTTGATATATATAATAACGATGCCGAGCTAAGAAAGGTAGTAAACCAGCTCGTAGACGGCACATACTCACCAAATGACCATGAGCTTTTCAGGGAGCTTTACAACTCACTGCTCAATCCACAGCAGGGACAGGTGGCTGACCGCTACTTTATCCTCGCAGACTTCCGCTCATATGCAAATGCGCAGCAGAAGATTAATGATTATTACAAGAACAAGAGCGCATGGAGAAAGAGTGCACTGCTCAATATCGCACATGTAGGAAAGTTTTCTTCAGACAGAACAATCCAGGAATATGTGGACGATATCTGGCATCTTGATAGGATTACCGTAAATATGGCAGGAGTATAGGATTTTGGAAAAAGTTATCGCAAAGTCTGGTATCAGTGGAAGCACGCTTAAGCTTATAGCCATTTTTACCATGCTCATAGACCATACTGCGGCAACGGTTATTCTTCAGATGATAAATAACGGGATAGGTGGACAAACGCTTATTGATATCTACTGGGTCATGCGTTCTATAGGGCGCATGGCCTTTCCTGTTTTCTGCTTCCTGCTTGTGGAGGGGTTCAAATATACACATAGCAGGGAAAAATATGCTGCGAGGATGTTTATATTCGCGCTTATCTCTGAGATACCGTTTGACCTTGCAATAAACAATACAGTGCTGGAATTTAAGAGCAACAATGTGTTTTTTACACTGCTTTTAGGCCTGCTTGCCATCACAGTGCTTGATTGGCTTAAGTCGGTCGATAAAATAGAAAAGGCATCCTCTGCAGTCAAGTGGTTTTTTGTCACACTGATCAGGTGTATAGTAATGGTATCAGTGGTGCTTGTTATGATGATTATCGCAGAGTTTGTGCTTTGCTGTGATTATGGTGCGGCGGGTGTAGGGTGCATTGTCATGATGTACCTGCTTTCTTCAAACCGAGATGTTGCATTTGCCGTGGCAGTCATACTGCTTGGACTTTTCTCAGGTACCATAGAGTTTTTTGCACTTTTTATGCTTATACCGCTTCGCTATTACAATGGAAAAAGAGGTATTTCACTAAAATATGTCTTTTACGCCTTTTACCCGGTGCATCTTTTTGTACTGTATCTGATATGCAGGCTTGCTATGGCTGCTGCTGTTCACACCTGACAGAGTTACAGACGTACGCCGCGTCGAAAGTGTGCAGCTGGCGAATGTACACAAACCTTGAGCCGAAAACGACACCGACAAATTAACGCAATTCTTACGAATTGTTCTGCCAAAGTACCCGCCGGGTGGCATAACCCATGAAGGGCGGGCGGCGATACAAAAATAAAGAAAGAGGAATCCAAATGTCATTTTGTCATCTTCACACCCATACCGAGTACAGTCTGCTCGATGGGTCAAACAAGATAAAAGAATATGTAAAGCGCGTCAAGGAGCTTGGCATGAACTCTGCCGCAATCACAGACCATGGCAATATGTACGGTGTGGTGGAGTTTTACAAGACGGCAAAGGCAAATGATATCAATCCGGTCATAGGCTGCGAGGTATATGTGGCACCAAATTCGCGCTTTGACAGGGAGACAAGCCACGGTGATGACAGGTATTATCATCTGATTCTGCTTGCTGAAAATAATACAGGCTATGCCAATCTCATGAAGATAGTGTCAATAGGGTTCACAGAGGGCTATTATTACAGGCCGAGAGTAGATTTTGAGACGCTTGAGAGATATCACGAGGGGCTTATATGCCTGTCTGCCTGTCTGGCAGGAGAAATCCCCAGATACATCGTCAGAGGCTTTTATGACGAGGCAAAGGAGATTGCAAGGAAGTATCAGGACTGCTTTGGAAAGGACAACTTCTTTCTTGAGCTGCAGGATCATGGCATTGATGACCAGAAGCTTGTGAATCAGCAGCTTCTTAGGATGAGCAAGGAGCTTGAAATAGGGTTAGTGTGTACTAATGATGTGCACTACACCTACGAGTCCGATGCGGAGGCACATGATGTGCTTTTGTGCATCCAGACCGGGAAGAAGGTGTCTGACGAGGACAGGATGCGCTATGATGGCGGACAGTTTTTCGTAAAAAGCGAAGAGCAGATGAGAGCGCTTTTCCCATATGCCACAGAGGCTATTGAGAATACACAGAAAATTGCCGACAGATGCAATGTGACGCTTGAGTTTGGCAATTACAAGATTCCAAAGTATGAGGTGCCAGAGGGCTATGATAGTGCCGAAGCCTTCCTTACAGAGCTTTGCGAGAAGGGCTTTAGGGAGAAATACATAGGCTGTGGCGAGTACAGTGCTGATGAGCTTAAAAAGATACATGCAGATATGGACTATGAGCTTGGTATCATAAAGACCATGGGCTTTATAGAGTATATCCTTATCGTGTGGGATTATATCAACTGGTGCCGCACGCACGACTGCTGGGTAGGCCCGGGACGAGGCTCAGCGGCGGGAAGCAGGGTGTGCTATTGTACCGGAATCACGGATATTGATCCGGTTAAATACAATCTGCTTTTTGAAAGATTTCTTAACCCTGAGCGAGTTTCCATGCCTGATATCGATGTGGATTTCGAGTATGCGGAGAGATATCGCGCCATAGAGTATGTTCAGCAGAAGTACGGACACGATTCTGTAACACAGATAGTCACATTTGGTACGATGGCAGCAAGAGGTGTCATAAAATCAGTCGGAAAGGCACTGGATTTCCCATATGCAGAGACTGACAGGCTTGCAAAGATGGTGCCTCAGGAGCTTAATATCACGATTGACAAGGCTCTTCAGATGAACCCGGAGTTTAAGGGCATTTACGACAGTGATGCGAGAGTGCATGAAATGATAGATATGGCAAAAAGGCTTGAGGGACTGCCAAACCACACGTCCGTGCATGCAGCAGGTGTGGTAATCTATCCGGGTGTGGCGAGCGATTATGTGCCTCTTGGAAGGGCAAACGACGGAAGCCCTACCGCAGAGTACAACATGGTACAGCTCGAGGAGCTTGGCCTTTTAAAGATGGATTTTCTGGGGCTTCGTACACTCACGGTGCTAAAGGATTCTGTGAAGAATATCAAGGCATCAAGGGGCATTGATGTGGATATCGACCATATTGATTTCAACGATAAGGGCACACTTGACTTTATCGGAACAGGAAAGACGGAAGGGGTATTCCAGCTAGAGTCTGCCGGTATGCAAAGCTTTATGAAGGAACTCAGTCCACAGAGCTTTGAGGACATCGTGGCCGGTATTTCGCTCTACCGTCCGGGTCCTATGGATTTCATTCCCAACTATATAAAGGGCAAGAACAATCCAAAGGAGATAAGCTATGTGACACCTGAGCTTGAGAGTATTTTAGAGCCGACCTACGGCTGTATAGTATACCAGGAACAGGTCATGCAGATAGTGCAGAAGCTCGCAGGCTATACAATGGGGCAGGCGGACAACATCCGCCGTGCCATGAGCAAGAAGAAGCAGTATGTCATTGACGCAGAGCGCCAGAGCTTTGTGTACGGAGACGAGGAGCGCGGTATAAAGGGCTGTGTGGCAAACGGCATAGATGAAAAGGCTGCCAACAGCATATACGATTCGATGGTTGATTTTGCTAAGTATGCGTTCAACAAATCACATGCAGCCGCGTATGCGAAAATCAGTGTTCAGACTGCATGGCTCAAAAACTACTATCCGGTCGAATTTATGGCAGCGCTCATGACTTCTGTTATAGACAATTCAGCCAAGGCGGCGCAGTATCTTTACAGTTGTCGTGATATGGGTATTAAGGTGCTTCCGCCTGATATCAACTGTGGACAGGGCGAGTTTACCGCAGAGGGTGATCATGTCAGATATGGCATGTACGCCATCAAATCTTTAGGCAGGCCGGTAATAGACCAGATAATCGAGGAGAGAGAAAGTGGCGGCAGATACCGCACACTCTCTGATTT
>ENA-OQJY01000006-OQJY01000006.1-human-gut-metagenome-genome-assembly--contig:-NODE-6-length-39094-cov-4.137039_pt1 | contig 39094 bp, 40 predicted proteins | sample MGYA00242643_ERZ504788 | MGnify/ENA primary metagenome ERZ504788 (study PRJEB26092, sample SAMD00036361) | human gut metagenome | host: Homo sapiens | study: EMG produced TPA metagenomics assembly of the...
CGGGAGGTTTCATCATGAGTTTTAAATAATCACTATAAGCCGAGAGTTTGGCAGTGGCGGTCGCTTTATCGGCGAGCAGATTGCTCAAAAATGCGGCATTGAGTTTTACGATAAAAAATAAATTGAGCATGTGGCAAAGGAGCTCGGTATCTCTGAGCAGATTGTCGCAAACCAGGGCGAATATGCACCTGCCGGAAGTATTTTTTCATATGCATTTGTGGGGCGCGACATCACAGGAGTTTCTCTTTCCGACCAGATTTTCAATATTCAGCAGAAGCTCATCAAGGATATTGCGCAAAAAGAGCCATGCGTTATTGTGGGACGTTGCGCAGACTACATTCTTTCTGACAGGGATGATGTGCTGAATGTTTTTATAGAGGGAAATAAGCCTGAGAAGGCTGCAAGAATAAAAAAGCTCTACCAAAAAAGCGATGACGAGGTCAAAAAGCTGCTAAAGGATGTCGATAAGAAGCGCTCTGTAAATTACCGCTACTTTACCGACAAGGAGTGGGGCAGCAGGAAAAATTATGACCTGGTGCTAAACAGCTCTGTGCTTGGATACGATAAATGTATTGAGCTCATCGCATCCGCATACGCTTAATTCACTTAAGATACAGCTTTCCTGCGGTTAAGAAACCGTTTTCTTATTTTACGAAAAACGTAAATAGAATTACAACCTGTGTGTAATATTAAAAATACTCCTGCATAAACTGTAACAACAGAATATGCAGGAGTTATTTTTTGAAATCATATATTGAGACAAGGGCGGTGGAAATCGCCAACTACATAGTTGAAAACAATGCCACGGTGCGTCAGGCTGCAAAGCAGTTTGGCATCAGCAAATCCACTGTGCACAAGGATATCACGGATGCTGACAGGCTGCTTCGCATTGACCCGGAGCTTGCCGCAAAGGCGCGTCACATTCTCGATATCAACAAGTCCGAGCGCCATATCCGCGGCGGACTTGCCACCAGAGAGAAGTATCTGCATCTGCCTCATGTGCATGCCGGCTGAGTGCATGGATGCTTCTATCCCTGCATTGCCAGGTGCGCCGTTTTCCGTACATCTGAGGCTTTTCGTTAATTCAAGACCTGTGTCACATGACTTGTGAGCACACCGTACAGCCACTTGCCCTCATCACTTAGATCCTCATAGGTAAAGCCGCTTGTCTTATCGCAGGCAGCTGTTAAAAGCGCTGATTTTTCGTCCTTATTGGACAGATTCCAGCACACATAGCTGATGCCGTAACTGTCGAGCAGGCTGATCCAGCTGTTTGCGGAATCTATGTCCACCTGACCGTTTCCGTCGGCGCTGCAGATGCCAAACTCTGATACAAATATCGGCAGTCCGGCGTCTGCCGCCGATTTTAGCTTGTTTTGCAAGTCCTCCTTGTGGGTTTCGGCATAGAAATGCAGTGTATACATGATATTATCATAGCCTGTGACAGGGTCCTTGACTGCCTCATCCACATCCTGGCTCCAGTTAGGTGTGCCTATCAGTATGACTGCATCCTTGTCGTAGCTTCTGATTGACGGAATGACCTCGCTGGCATAAAACTTCACATCTCCCCAGGTCGCACCTTTGCACGGCTCATTACAAATCTCGTAAATCACGTTGTTGTATGAGGCATACTGCTGTGCCATTTTGGCAAAAAATGTCTTTGCCACATCACTGTAGCGGTTTGGATTGCCCTCGTTTAGCACATGCCAGTCGATGATGACATACATGTCGTTGTTGAACGCGTACTGCACTCCGTTTTGCACAAGTGTCTCAAGCTGCTGCCTGTCACCATCTGTGCAGTAGCCACCGCTTTCGTAGGTGTACATGGCGAGCCTCACCACGTTTGCTCCAAAGCTTTTTCAGCGTGGCAAAGCAATCATTGGTCACATACTGTGGATACCACGCAAGACCGTGTGTGCTGACTCCGCGAAGCTGCACCTCGTTGTTATTTTGATCAACGAGCTTGCTGCCCTCCACATGCAGCTTACCGTTTACTGACGGACAGGCAAGAACTGAGCTCTCCTGTCCGTTTTCTGTGGTGAGCTGCTCTGTGTCAGCCACATTCTGATTTTCTGTACTGCTTTGCGTACTGTCCTCAGTATTATTTTCTGCAGAATTCACCGACTCAGTGGCTTTCTCATCTGTCTGTGATTCTGTCTCTTTGTTGCCCTTGTTACCACATCCTGTAAAAATCCCAAGCACCAGCACTGCAGCCAATACCAATGCTATATATTTCTTCATATTGTTATACTGTCTGACTGATTACTGAATTGATGTAACCTTGTAGTCCTCAGCCTCTACAGTCTCCTTTAATTTCTCATCAGAAATGTCAGAGCTTAATGTCACTACTGCAGTTCCGCTCTCATGGCTTACTGCTGCCTCACTAACTGCATCAAGCGCCTCGAGTGCCTTCTTTACTCTTGCCTCACAGTGGCCGCACATCATTCCTTCGATATTCATTGTCTTTGTCATTGATTTTTCCTCACTTTCATTTGGTTTATTTGTTTTGTTTTTTCTATCTGGTGTTGCTTTTCTGTCATGCTTAGGATCATACACCCTGCACAGATTCAGCCGCAGGGCATTGGTAACAACGCAGAAGCTCGACAGGCTCATCGCCGCCGCTCCAAACATCGGATTTAGCTTCCATCCTAATAAAGGATACCACAAACCGGCCGCAAGTGGAATACCTATTACATTATAGAAAAATGCCCAGAACAGATTTTCGTGTATATTTGTCAATGTAGCACGGCTTAACCGCACTGCTGCCGGTACATCTATCAGGCGGCTCTTCATCAGGACAACATCCGCTGCATCTATTGCCACATCACTTCCCGCGCCGATTGCAATTCCCATATCCGCACGTGTGAGCGCCGGTGCATCATTGATTCCGTCACCAACCATGGCTACCCTGCCCTGTTTTTTTAGCTTCCTTATGACAGCCTCCTTACCATCCGGAAGCACACCTGCGATGACTTCGTCCACTCCCGCCTGCTTTCCAATGGCATTGGCAGTCTGCTCGTTGTCACCGGTGAGCATAACAACTCTGATACCCATACTTTTAAGCTGTCTGACAGCTTCCGGACTGTCCTCCTTTATTGTATCTGCAACGGCTATGATACCGCAAAGCCTGTCATCTGCAGCAAAGAACAGAGGAGTTTTTCCTTCCTTTGAAAATTCGACAGCTTTCGCGCGCATATCATCTGACACTTTTACAAATTTGCTGACAAAAGCAAGATTTCCCGCTTTTATCATTTTGCCTGCAAGTATTGCAGTCAGACCATTTCCTACAACAGCGCTAAAATCCGTCACCTCTGCAACAGCGATTTCATCCGTTTTAGCGCGCTCCATAATGGCTTTTGCAAGCGGATGCTCGCTCTTGGCCTCGACTGATGCGGCTATTGCAAGAAGCTTCCTTGACCACAGTGCTTTATCTTTTGATGAGTACGGGTTTAAATCGTCTGCCTTACGCTGACACTCACCGGCATGCTTGCCGATTTTCTCAAAAAATGTCTCATCCGGCACGATATCCGTCACCTTCGGCTCACCGCTTGTTATGGTGCCTGTCTTATCAAGAGCCACAATCTGTGTGCGGCCTGTTGCCTCAAGGCTTGCCGCTGTCTTGAAGAGTATACCGCTCTTTGCGCCCTTGCCATTTCCTACCATTATCGCAACAGGAGTTGCCAGTCCAAGTGCACACGGACAGCTTATCACGAGCACCGAAATGCCTCTGGCAAGCGCAAAGCCCACGGTCTCACCGGCTATAAGCCATGCTATTATTGTAATGATTGCAATTGTAATAACCGCCGGCACAAATACTCCCGATACCCTGTCAGCGATTTTTGCAATAGGAGCCTTTGTCGCTGCGGCATCAGACACCATCTGTATAATCTGTGAGAGTGTGGTGTCTTCGCCTACTCTGGTTGCGCGGCATTTTATAAAGCCTGACTGGTTCACTGTTGCAGCGCTTACTGTATCTTTCGGCTGCTTATCCACAGGGATGCTCTCTCCTGTGAGTGCCGATTCGTTGACAGCGGTTGTTCCATCTATTATTTCACCGTCCACAGGGATATTTTCCCCCGGTCTGACCACGAAAATATCGCCCTTTTTCACTGCATCCACAGAAATTTCCTGCTCCACGCCATCCCTTACAACGGTTGCTGTCTTTGGGGCAAGCTGCATCAGGCTCTTTAAAGCGTCTGTTGTTTTGCCCTTTGAGTGCGCTTCAAGCATTTTTCCGACAGTAATCAGTGCCAAAATCATGGCTGCGGATTCAAAATAAAACTCATGCATATATGACATGACCGCATCCATATCGCCATTCACCTGCGCAGCCGTCATGGCAAAAAAGTGCATACACGCTGTATCCAAACGATGCCGCAGAGCCAAGCGCAACAAGCGTATCCATGTTGGGAGCGCCGTGAATCAAGCCCTTAAAGCCACTGATAAAAAACTTCTGGTTTATGACCATTACCGCCACTGTAAGCAGAAGCTGCAAAAGCCCCATAGCCACATGGTTTCCATTGAAAAACTCAGGCAACGGCCAGCCCCACATCATATGTCCCATGGAAAAATCATGAGAACAACTAAGAATATGAGCGATGCTATAAGCCTGTTTACAAGCTTCGGTGTCTCCCTGTCTACAAGCGCATCCTGCGCTGCCTTTAGCTGCTCTAAGCTGTTATTTGCTTTGTCATTATCTGATTCTGTTGCTGTGCCTTTGGGACTCGCTCCATAGCCCGACTGCTCTACTGCCTCCACTATCTGCGCATCTGTCGCGCTTCCCTCGACTCCCATCGAGTTGGTCAAAAGGCTGACAGAACAGCTCGTCACACCATCAACCTTAGAGACCGCCTTTTCCACTCTGGCAGAGCATGCCGCACAGCTCATTCCTGTAACTGTATATTGCTTCATACTGTCTGTATTTCCTTCTTTCTAATATTCGAATCTAACTATTCAGAAGCCTTTTCTAAAATCTCTCAATTCCTGTCACCTTGAAATCCAGTCTTTCGATGGCAAATGTGATTTCCTCATCGCTTAGCTCTCTGGTTGCCTCAACATGTGCCACGCCATGCTTTAAATCCACAGCTGCCGATACGCCGCTCATCTTCTGAAGCGAGCGTGTGACTGAGTTCTTGCAGTTCATGCAGTGCATTCCGTCTATGTGCACATCTGCTCTCGTGACTATCTCGCCTGTAAGCTGTACTGTGGCTTCCTCGTCCTCCTTCATGGCTCCACCGCCACAGCAGGCGCCCTCGCCCTTTGAATGCTTAATTGTCTCCTTTAAGCCCACAATCACCAGTGCGGCAATTATTGCTATTATTAATATTGTGATTATTGTACTCATTTTTATACCTGCCTTCTTATAATACTACTTCATAAGCTTCTGTAGTGTGTTCAAAAGCTCATCTATTGTCTCATCCTTGCCGGCTCTTATGTCATCTGCCACACACGTCTTTATATGATTGGCCAAAAGGACTTTATTGAAGCTGTTGAGCGCGGCATTTGCGGCCGCCACCTGTGTGATGATGTCAGGGCAGTAGCAATCCTCATCCAGCATACGCTTGATTCCACGGATCTGCCCCTCTATACGGCTAAGTCTGTTGATGAGATCCTTATATTCCTGCTCTGACCGCTCTTTTTTGCGGTTGCAGCAACAGCATTTGGTTTCTTTTTCTGTCATGGGTGCCTCCATTTGTTCTTTGTTCCGCATTATGCATTTGTTTTACATGTCTAACCATACCCCTTATGGGTATCTGTCTTCAAGAGCATTATATACCCCGGCGGGGTATATTGCAAGGGCAGATTTCCTTATTGAGAAATTTTCATGTTATACCATACTTTTATAATAAAAGTATGCAGTAGCTGCAGCTGCTCATAAATAGCTCTGCCTCATATGAATATATACAACGAAAAAGCCGGTACATCATGTTTCCATGAATGTACCGGCTTTAAATACTTAGCAGTCCGTACGGGAATCGAACCCGTGTTTCCGCCGTGAGAGGGCGGCGTCTTAACCGCTTGACCAACGAACCATGTATTATAGTATCATGGTCAAACGAATAATGCAAGTACTTTTTTAAATTTTTTAAAAATTTTTCCGATCTCTTTGCCTTGAACATTATCCCTTTAAATGCTTCTGGCTTTAATTCCATTTTCGTCCCTATGTATGCTCTGTGATAATCTATTATATTCCGGCTCCTTATCTCAAAGCACGCGTTCTTATCCTCATATTTTATTTATACGTTTTCCTCTTGAATAAGATTATACACCTCTTTGGTCACACAACGGTCACACAGAGCCCTTTTCCACAGATTTTGTAAAAAGTATACATTAAAAATGCCGAAAGCCGTACAATTTTAGATAATTTTCGGGATTTGTGCATTTTTTATTCGTTATAATCAACTATTATTTATTATATTTTTTGTATATCTTTTCAAACGCAGGCATGGAGCGCTTTATCATTTCCCTATCCACACAGTATGATATTCTCACCCAGCCCGGACAGCCGAAGCCGTCTGCTGCTACTATGAGCACATCCTCCTCCTTTGCCTTCTCGCAGAATGCATTGCTGTCATCCTCGAGTGCCTTTACAAACATATAAAAGGCTCCGTCCGGCTTGAAGCAGTGATAGCCTATCCTTGTGAGTCCCTCGTACAGAAGGTCTCTGTTTTCTTTGTAGGCATTGATATCACCGGTTGCCCCCTGGCATTTTACTATCATCTTCTGGAACAGGCTTGGTGCACACACGTAACCGAGTGCTCTTCCCGCACCACAGACTGCTGCATACAGCTCTGCCTTATCGTACACCTCATCAGGCACGAGGACGTATCCTATTCTCTCTCCCGGCAGTGAAAGTGACTTGCTGTATGAGTAGCATACCAGCGTGTTGTCGTAATATTTGGTCACAAACGGTACCTTGATTCCGTCGTAGACTATCTCCCTGTACGGCTCATCTGCGATGATGAATATCGGTCTTCCTATCTCCTTAGACTTTTTCTCAAGGAGGTCTGAGAGCTTTTTGATGGTCTCCTCAGAATAGACTGTGCCGGATGGGTTGTTTGGTGAATTGATTATGACACCTCTGGTGTGCGCATTGATTCTCTCCTCAAGAGCCTCAAAATCTATCTGAAAATGTTCTGTGTCTGCAGGCACCTCTACAAGCCTTGCTCCTGCTGCATTCACAAATACCTTGTACTCCGGGAAATATGGCGCTATGGTAATAAACTCATCATATGCGTCGCTTGTCAACGCACGAAAGCAGATTGACAGCGATGCCGCTGCTCCCATTGTCATGTAAAGATTGTCCGCATTAAAATGTGTGCCGTGTGTGTTGTTCAAAAATTCAGCTATCGCCGCTCTCGTTTCCACGTCTCCCTGTGCTGAGGTGTAGCCGTGCAGCGCAACAGAATCATAATCTGTCACAAGCTCCTTTATTGTGTCGTTTACTATCTGCGGAGCCGGTATGCTCGGGTTTCCTATTGAGAAATCATATACATTTTCCTTACCTACAATTGCTGCTCTTTTTTTACCATACTCGAAAAGCTCCCTGATTGCTGAGCGCACGCTTCCGAGCTGGTACATGCTTTCGTTTACTACCATTTTCTTGTCTCCTTATCTCTGATGTTCTTGCATGTTTACTATTATAATATCTCTGCTTATGACATACAAATGTCTTTATAAACATCTCTTTATACACATATTGTTACCATTCATGACCGTTTATCCTGATATGAATGCCTCCATCCCGGCACGCTTCGTCATCTCAATATGCTCCTTAAGCTCGCGGGCTGACATTCGCAGTGCCCCCAGGCTCATGACCGTCTGCTGCTCCAGTCCGTCAGAGGTTGCCACTGTTACCTTGTACCTGTCACGTATGCCAAACACAGTCTTTTCGATAAATGCATCGGCTGTCTCGTCCTGCTTTGTATACACAACCTCTATATTGTGGAAGGTCTCTCTCTTTCCGGCATTGCCCTTCACCTTGTACGCATCAAACACCAGCAGCAGATGACAGCCCTTATAGCCCTGATAATCCGATAAAACATCCTTCAGCGCATCTCTCGCCGAATCGATGTTTATGCGTGAAAGCTCCTTTAAATCCTCCCATGCAAATATTATATTATATCCGTCAACTATCAGGTACTCTTCCCCCGGGGATTTCTTCGGATAAATCGGATTGCCGTGCTTATCATGCTTTACGGTGCGCGGTTTACCACTTAGACCTTCATACTCATTTTTCTTTTTACCTGACCATTTGCGCCTCTGATCCTCTGCGATATCGTTTTTGCCCATGCCAAACTCCCTGGCATAAACATCTGCAAGCTGCTCATCAAGCTCCACCGATGACATACCTGAAACAGCTTTCTCAAAGCTCGTCCTGCGGCGGTTTCCGGCAAGCGCCTGCGCATCCTCCGCTGAAAATGCATTCTGCGTGCGGGCACTCGCTGCAAGTGCCTCCTCAGACTCATCTCCGTGGTAGACATACGGCAGGTGCATATGCTCCGGGACCTCATCCCACGGCACCACGTAGCCTGAGCCGTGCGCACAAAATACCGAGCCTGTCGGATTGCGGAAATCCTCCTCGCTGTCATAGTGCATCTGCGCAATCACCTCCGCAGGATTGTGACACTCATCATAACCCCACAGCTCCAGTGTCAGGTGCCCGAGCCCCTTTGTATACGCATGCACCAGACTCACATAATCCTGCATTGTCGCAACCGGTGCCTTTCCTGTAATTGTTGCCATCTCCCTCGCAGCGGTTGTGGCAAACTGCGGGCTCTCGGCTCTTGCAAATCTCTGCTCCAGATCTGTCATCGCACGGCCGACATACTCCATCGGCACCTGTAGGATAAAGCTGTAGTATGGCTCAAGCAGCACGCTCTCTGTGGATTTAAGCCCCTGGCGGATTGCTCTGTATGTAGCCTGGCGGAAATCGCCTCCCTCCGTGTGCTTTACATGTGCTCTTCCTGTAAGAATAGTGACCTTCACATCGGTAAGCGCTGAGCCTGTGAGCACACCCCTGTGCTCCTTTTCCTCAACGTGTGTGGCTATGAGGCGCTGCCAGTTTTTTGCGAGCACATCCTCACTGCAGGTGGATGTAACTGTGATTCCGCTGCCACGCTCCGCCGGCGACAAAGCAGATGCACCTCTGCATAGTGGCGCAACGGCTCAAAGTGTCCTACTCCCTCGACAGCCCTTGCTATCGTTTCCTTATATACAATGCTGCCCGGTCCGAACGTGACAACAACACCAAACCTGTCCTTTATGAGACGCACAAGCACCTCCATCTGCACCTGTCCCATGAGCTGCACATGGATTTCCTTAAACTCCTCCACCCACACTATGTAAAGCTGTGGGTCTTCCTCCTCAAGCTGCTTTAGCTTTTCCATAAATGCCGCCGGATTTACATCATCCGGCAGAATCATCCTATAGTTTAGTACCGGTTCAAGGATTGGCATATTGGACTGCTGCTCACCCCCGAGCCCCTGCCCCGGAAATGTCGAGCTAAGACCTGTGACAGCAACTATCTCCCCAGCCTCTACCGCATCAGCTATCTCATATTTTTCGCCGGAATACTTTCTTATCTGATCGATTTTCTCAATCAGAAGGCCTTTCACCTCGTCACCGCCATGCGCTTTGTACTCTATTTTGTCCCTGACCCTAAGACAGCCTCCGGTAACCTTTAAAAATGTCAGCCTGCTGCCTCTGTCATCCCTGCCTATCTTGTATACGCGGGCAGAAAAATCGTCAGGGTAATTTCTTTCACACATAAACCGCGAAAGTCCCTGAATCAGCGTATCCACTCTGTCAAGCTTAAGTGCCGAGCCGTAAAAGCAGGGGAACACCTCCCTTTGAGCCACCGCCTGCGCAATATGTGCATCCGCAAGCTCTCCCGATTCCATAAATTCATCTAAAAGAGGCTCACTGCACATGGCAAGCTCATCAAATAAATCATGTGAAGAAAAGTCAACGCAGCCATCGCTCAGCTCACTCCTTAGCTCTGCCTGCACTTTCTCCGCATCCGTGCCCTGCATATCCATCTTGTTTACAAAAATAAAATGTCGGCACGTTATAGTGCTTTAAAAGTCTCCACAGTGTGCGCGTGTGCCCCTGCACTCCATCAGTTGCGCTGATTACAAGTATTGCATAGTCGAGCACCTGAAGGGTACGCTCCATCTCTGCCGAAAAATCCACATGCCCCGGTGTATCAAGCATGACTACATGCCATGTACGAGCTGTATCTGCCGTACGTGCTACATCTGCTGTACGTGCTGTATCTGCTGTATCTGCCGCATTTGTGCCACGCGAAATATCAAGCCTTGCCTGCTTTGAAAAAATGGTTATTCCACGCTCACGCTCCTGCGCATCGTTGTCCAAATACGCGTCCTGATGGTCCACGCGCCCGAGTGAGCGAATCTGCCCGGTGCTGTAGAGCATGGCCTCAGACAGGGTTGTCTTTCCCGCATCTACATGTGCGAGAATTCCTATTGTAATGTGATTGTTTGTCATTTTCTGCTCCATTTATGCCTCAATCCAAGAACAGAGACACCTGTGGATGTCTCTGTGTCAGCCTTTATATCATAATCCGTTGATTTCCTAAATTATAGCATTTTGTGGTTGGTCTGTCATCTTTTTTCTTGATTGACAGCGGGACATAAAAGGCGCCGCTTAATTGACAAATATTTATTCCATACATATAATGTGATTACGGAAATTTTTGAATGGTATGAAAACAATGCGAGGATAATATGAACAAAAAAGAAGTATTGGAACTAAAACGAAGATTAAAAAAAGACCAGGCAACCTTCAGTCGTCTGGTCGGCTGCTACGTGGACTGCAACCATGAAAAGGTCTGCAAATTCGGTGGCAAATTTCTCACTCTGGAGGAGGATGAATACTACAAATATCTCGAGATTTCAAACAAGGTGCTTTCCGGCACTCTCGGAAACAACCTGCTCAATCTGCAGTTTCCGCTTGAGGAGGAAGAGGTCGGAGGCCGCCAGCAGATTCTCATGGCGCTTCGCGACAGCGAGCTTAATGATGAGACTCTGCTCGATACATACTATGATCTGGTCATCGACACCTACGATGAGGCTGGGAACTATCTGATTCTTTTGTATCTCGACAGCTACGATGTCATGACACGTACAAAGGACAACATCAACGTGGATGAGTCCGAGGAGGTGTACAAATACATGCTCTGCGCCATCTGCCCTGTCACACTTTCAAAGCCGGGCCTTGGCTATCTGGAAAAGGAGCAGCGTATCGGAGCCCGCATAAGGGACTGGGTGGTTGGTGCACCTGAGACAGGCTTTTTATTTCCTGCTTTCAATGATAGGAGCACTGACATACACTCCACTCTTTTCTATACGAAAAACACCAAGGAACCGCACTCTGAGTTTATGACAAACGGCCTCGGCTGCGGTGTGGAGCGCACAGCTACTGAGCAGAAGATGGCTTTTCATTCAATCGTCAGAAACGTGCTAGGTGCTGAGGACGAGAGCACGGATGACAAGCTGCTTGATATTCAGCAGAATCTGTCCGAGATGGCCGATGACTACGCTGAGACTCACGATGATGACGACGATCCGTTCATTCTCGACAGCGAGGCTATGAACAAGGTGCTTAGTGACTGCCATGTCTCTGAGGAAAAGATTTCTCGCATTGAAAAATCCGTCAATGAGGCCTTCGGTGACAAGCCGCCTATCGCAGCCAATGTCATTGATTCAAAGGCTCTTGTAGCTAATGAAATCCGCGTGGAAAAGCTTGCTCTTGAGAGCCAGGTCGGCGATTTAACTCTCGAGCTCAATGAGAAAAATGCGCAGCTTGAGGAGAAGGATTCTGTTATCCAGGAGAAAAATAATCAGATTGAGGAGCGCACCTCACAGCTTCTTGAGAAGCAGGAAGAGATTGATAATTACACTGCCCAAATTAAGACCTATGATGTGGTGCTTCATGTAAAGCCGGAGAAGGCTTCACAGATTCATGCGCAGGTCATCAATGGGGAGAAGTGTCTCGTCATTCCTATGAGGGAGAATGAGAATGCGACCATAAATGGGGTGAATACAAATCTGTAGGAACGCATCATAGTGCATCGCTTATGGTACTGCGCTTTATAGGGCTTCGCATATCTAGTTTGTGGATACCGGCCTAGCATGCAGTATATTCCTCAGAAAAATATAAAATCAGCCACGGCAGCATTTGCGGATAGTTTATTGATAGTTTGCTATGAATTGTCGTATCCACATTTTATGGAACGCCGTGGCAGTTTATATTTTTCTTCGGAACACACCGCATACTCTCCGGTAAATTTAGGGTACTTATGCGAAGCAATCTACTATGAGTTTATAAACCATGTCCGTGGATGCAGAAATGCTCTCCCGAAGCTAACGCTTCACTTACTATATTCTGTATGGAATTATACAAAAGGGCGTGTGAAAAAAACTTCGTTTTTCACACGCCCTTTATAATGTTGTCACCTATGAAATAATGTCTGCTAATAATAGCACTCTGATAATACTTACCGGTTTACCAGCTCAGCACCTCATGGCCATCCTCTGTGACGAGTACCATGATTTCCCACTGGGCTGATGGAAGTCCGTCGTCGGTGTATACTTCCCAGTTGTTCTTGTCATCTACGTAGATATCGGCCTTGCCCATGTTGACCATTGGCTCGATGGTAAATATCATGCCGGGTGCCATGACCATGTCGGTGCCGCGCTTGGTGTTGTAGCCTACCCACGGATCCTCGTGAAATTCAAGTCCCACTCCGTGTCCACCGATTTCACGCACTACTGTGTAACCGTTTGCAAATGCATGGTCGTGCACCGCCTGTCCCATATCTCCGAGGAAGCCCCACGGCTTTACCTCTTTGAGTCCAAGCTCCACACACTCCTTTGTGACTTCAACGAGCATTTTCTTCTCAGGGCTTACATTTCCGATACAGTACATTCTTGATGAATCCGAAAAATATCCGTTTAAAATTGTAGAACAGTCTACATTTATGATGTCACCATCCTTTAAGATGACGTCCTTTGAAGGAAATCCGTGACAAACCTGCTCATTTACTGATGTACATACGCTGTAAGGATAACCCTCATAGTTGAGCGGTGCAGGGATGCCGCCCATGCTGGTGGTCATATCATAGACTATTTTATCAATCTCTGCTGTGTTCATACCCTCGTGGATATGCTCTCCTATGTAGTCGAGCACTGCGACATTTATCTTGGCGCTCTCCTTGATTCCCGCTATCTGGTCAGGCGTCTTGATGATTGAATGGCTCGGTATCTTATGATGTGCCTCAGCAAGCTTTTCAAGCTTCATATCAAATGCCGCATGACAGGTCTTATATTTCTTTCCGCTGCCACACCAGCAAGGGTCATTTCTTCCAATTTTTGTTGACATAAAATCTTCTTTCTAGTGATCAAGAGTAACGTTTCCCATATCGACTCTTTTTCCACACTTTTTCTTTTATTTTTATAGTTATTTTTCTCCAGCAGCTTCTTATATCTGCCTCCCGAGAAATCATAATCCGTTATATCGGCATTGTCAAGCACTGCATATATATGCATACACGCCGGCTATGACAGCCAGCACTGCAAGTATAATTGTTGTGATGTGTTTTCTTATTTTGCGCAAAGCTTTGCAACCACCTGATTTATGACCTTTCCGTCAGCCTTGCCCTTGAAATGCGGCATGACTGCCTTCATTATCTGTCCTTTGTTTCCTGTTGCGATTACATCCGAAAACTGCTCTGTGAGCTCCTTTTCTACCTCTTCTGCCGACATCATTGCAGGAGCGTACTCCTCAAAGATTGCATATCTGGTATTGTACTCATCAAGCAGATCTGTTCTTGTGGCAGGGCATGTGTCAATCTGCTCCTTCACAGACTTCATTTCCTTAAGAATGACCTTGTTGACAAGCTCCTCCGGTATATTGTCTCTGCAGCCCTCATCTATTGCCGCCTTTTTGGCTGCCGATACAAGTGAGGATATAGCATCCTTTCTTACCTTGTCTCTTGCTTTCATTGCTGCAATCATGTCTTTTTGTAATTGTTCCATCTGCATGGCTTGTTCCTCCTGCTTTTCTTACTTTATTTACAGGCTTGCTAGTTCGTTTTGTGCGAATTGGTGCCGTCTATCTCTATAATACACCTTATGGGTGGAAATTGCTATTATTTATTACAATGAGTTTGTTGCCGGTTACTAACATTGGGTCGTGGCATGTCCGCGTCTTACGCCCTTACTTTATTGGTAACCATTCAGCTCTTTGTGGTAAAAATAAAAAGAGCCGGTAAGTATAATAAATATACTTATCGGCTCATAACCATCCTATACAAGACGTCGTATAGCAAGTATTGTATGACACTGTACGCTTCTGTTTGCTGTGATTCCTGCCTTTGTGGACTGTGCCTCCACTATAACACCACCACCTGCATATATAGCTACATGTCCCGGATATACCACTACGTCTCCCGGCTGTATATTATCGAAGGATACGGCCTGTCCCACAGACTTAAATGCCTGTGAATATCTCGGTGTGCTGATACCAAAATGTGCATATACCTCATGTACAAAGCCTGAACAGTCTACACCGTTTGTAAGACTGTTTCCAGCCCATACATATGGATTGCCCACAAACTGCATAGCGTATGATACTACAGAGCTTCCTGAAACTCCTGTTGAAGCACCCGGGTTCTTTCCACCGCCTGCTGCATAGTCACTGGCAATACTTCCGCCCTTACCGGCTCCACCACCATCATAGCTTGGACTGATTGATGAGCTGTTCGCTCTGGCAGCGGCTGCGGCTGCAGCTGCTGCCGCTGCTTCCTGCTCCTGAATGATTTTGCCCTGTGCCGTAATGATATTCTGATAATTATCTGCCTGCTGCTGTGCCTGAGCTATCTGGCTTGCATACTGCTCCTTCTGGTTTTCAAGAGCTACTATAGCCGCCTCGACATCTGCCTGCTGCTTCTCATAGTCATCCTGCATGGCTGTGAGCTCATTCATGTCGTTGTCAAGCTTAGTACCAATCTCCTTCACCTGCTCAACTGCTGCCTGATAAGAATCCATAAGAGCACGATCCGAATCATATACATCTGACACGTACTCTATACGATTGAGCATATCTGTGATACCATTTGACTCAATAATTGCTGTCCAGATATTGTCCTCAGCGCTATTTTCATACATGAACTGTATACGCTTCTTCATGGCGTCATACTGCTCCTGCTGCTTTTCCTGAGCAGCTGCAAGATCCTTCTGATTCTGCTCTATCTCTGCCTGTTTATTTGTGATATCTGTCTGAAGCTTCTTTTGTGCTGCAAGAATCTCATCAAGCTTTGCAGATTTATTCTTTATATCATCAGCAGTAGTCTGCTGCTGATCCTTTAGACCATTAATCTCATTCTTCTTATCCTTGAGATCCTTCTCAGCCTGTGACTTCTTCTTTTCTGCATCCTTCTGCTTCTGTGTCTTGGCATATACCTTCTCAAGTCCACTGTTTATGTATCCGCTAAATGTAGTGCCCTCTACTGCCGGTCCTGTAAAAACGAGTGCCGATGTTAACACAGTACATATAGCACGTGTCCATTTCTGATTCATTTTATTCCTCCTGTAATACGACGGTCAGATTGACCTTTCCTTCCACAATTTACGTTCAATATACATTCGGATATATTATCGCACAAAATGAATCTTTTTTCCACATCTTTTTGTAAATTTACAGAATTTTCCACATTTTATATAATGATATGATTAAAAAGTCAAAAGGTATCTTGCCCCTAATTTATGATTCACATACGCGCTATTATAAGTCTATCATCAGGTTTGATGCTATCTGATGTCAGAGCGTTTATTTCCATTATGTTTTCAACAGTGGTGCGGTATCTTTTTGCAATGTCCCACATTTTATCATCCTTCTGCACTATATAGCCAACCAGAGCTGCTTCCTCTTCAGTATCAGACGCTATTTTTTCCTGCTCCACCGATGTTATGACTGACACTTCATCCTGCTGCAGGGCAATAGCGTTTATGCTGACAACACCCTTAATTTCATATTCGCTGTTGTCGAGTAGATTGACCTGCACCTGGTCTACCTGCAGATTTACCTCGCAGCAGGTGTTGGCGTCCATGCCGGGTATCTCAACAAACTGTTCAAACGGCACAGAATCTGTATGCATCTCTATCGGACAGCCATCGTCCTCCACAATATTCACACAGTTCACCTGCAATACACCTGACACAATAATTCCTGTGTCTGCATTTTTTATCTGTGCAATAGCGGCCTGCGTCTTTGTACCGCATATTCTTAAAATTCTCTTTTTGCTGTTTTCTCTGTACAACTGCTCCAAAATACGGCATTTTGTGTCATTTTTCATAAGAAGGCTGCATACCTTCATATTTTCAAACACAGGTTTTACCGGACATGATACGCTGTACATGTCATTGAGCACCTCTACTGTTTCCTCACTCCAGACCTTTCCATCCACAGCAAGCGCTGCCTCAATCGAAAGCTGCCTGAGCTCTCCGTCATAATCATTTTCCGCCTCAACCTGATGCATGGCAGGCTGTGTGCGAAGCCAGGCAATATTTCCGGCATTATCACCCTCACAGCGTATTTCATTTGAGAACCCCTCCTGCACCTCAAAGCAGCAAATTTCCTGTTCTTCGCTCAGATACACTATACACGCATGGCACTCGCCTGTCAGTGTGATATGGTCACGCTCGTATGTATACTCCAGATTTCTCATATCAACAAGACTTGATATGAGCTTGCATATATTCGGCTTGGTCTTTGGCAAGGTAACGACATTTTTAATTCTGACAATATCCCTTACAACACTGTCAAGCTTAAGCACCTTCATCTGCCCCATAAGCTGCTCCACGTCCTTGTCATCAATCCTTTGTGCAACCTCAAGATTTTCTTCCCTCTCTCCATAAAGCTCCACGCTTATAATGCCTCTGACCGAGAGCTTTCGCGAATTGATAACCCCAACCGTAAGCTCATCAAGCCCGGTATACACACGAACCGTATCCTTCTCGCAGACTCCTTGAAGAACAAGCTTCTCCTGAAACGGTATTGCATCCTTTATATACTCCACTCTGTTTCCGCCGATATTTTCCTCCGGCTCATCGCCTTCAAAAACTTCCTCTCTCGTATACAGCACTTCAAATTCAATGCTTCCACTCAGCCAGATATTCTCGCCTGACGCTTTTATCTCGTCAAGCTTTACCTGCCCGTTCTGACAAACCACTTTGGAAACATCAGGCTTATTGTCCTTTATGACATAATCCCTGTCGAAGCCAACCTGCGACATATCCTTTACCTTTTCTATGCATTGTCTGATTTTTTGTGTAATTAACTCCATAAAAAATACCCCACTTCAAATATGTATATAAAATACATATTCAAGATGGAGTAACTTTATGCAGATGCAAATATTTAAATTCATGATCATTATAATAAAGATGCAACATCTTTACTTCATGATACTAGCAAAGCTGCATCCTTATATCTTTTGTAATCACATCAGTGTAGGTGAAAGATAAGAGCTGTGGCGGATTCTGCTCAAACTCATCATCTATCAGAACCGTAAACACACTTGGGTATGCCTGCTGAATAACACCCTCCTGAATGTCAACCTTGTTGCGGCCAAGATCCTGCTGGATTTTTACCCTGTTGCCACACTGCTGGTGAATCGATGCTCTGACTTTTCTAATTTCTGTCTGTTCCATTTTTAAGCCTCCTTATTGTGGATATGCCCACTGGCACATAACTATAGTCCTCATGGTAACCAGTATTGTAACGACGGTGTCATATATATGAAATCAATCTCTGTATAAATATAAAACAGGTCAAATTAATCAACAATTATATCAATCAATATATTTGAATATATAAATATGTCACCACAATATCTAGTAACTTTACTATAGCAAAGTATCGCAGTGATAGCAATAGGGCATTAGTACTGATTGTCAGTTTTTTCGCAACTTTTAACACAATTTACGAAATTTTCACTCAAACACAACAGGCATTTCACTCAATTCCGTCTTTATTACTATGTACGGATAACTCGCCTGATTGCTGACCTTCTCGCCCTTATCCGGGGCTATCAGACGCGTATCAAAATACATTGCCTTATCCTTAACATAAAACTGGTTAACCGTAATACTGTAGCCACCTGTCTCCTTTGTGCCAAAGCCTTCCGCTATGTATAAATATTCATCATCCTTGTACGTCAGCTTCATCGCCTTCGCCTTGTTTTCATTTATCTGCTTTTTAAACTCCTCCGGGATTTCATCCCCGCAGATCACCGTGTACTCAACCATCCTGTCACTCTCCGTGCCTGAAATATTTGCGCGACAGCCCGAAATCACTGTCGTTTCCAATATAACAAGCACACCTGCAGCCATCACCAGAAATTTCCTCAATTTTTCTGACATTTTTTCCTCTCTTTCTTATCATATCGCTTATGATATGATATAATATCAAATATTGAACTACAATTTATATAGAGTATGAAAAAGAGAGGTCAAATATGCGTTCAGTTTTAATCGTAATATTCGTATTTTTCTATCTGCTGCTCGGTCTTCCGGTGCTCGGAGCCATGTGGATAATACACAAATTTGCCCCGGCATGGGCCGATATGGCACAGCTTCGCCTGGTACAGTGGGCTTTCAGTGTCATCATATTCCTAAGCGGAGCAGACATTGAATTTATTGGGGAGGAAAATGTGCCAAAGGACGAGGCTGTACTATATATAGGAAATCACCGTAGTTTCTTTGACATCATAATCACCTACTCCAGATGTCCACGCCTGACCGGCTACATCTCAAAGCAGAGCATCACAAAAATACCGGTGCTGGGTCTCTGGATGAAGCGCCTGCACTGCCTGTTTTTGGACCGCGATGACATCAAGCAGGGACTAAAGGTCGTGCTTGCAGCCATAGATCAGGTCAAATCCGGCATCAGCATATGTGTATTTCCTGAGGGCACACGCTGCAAAAACAAAGATGACCTGACAGATGTACAGTCTTTCAAAGAAGGTACTTTCAAGATTGCCACAAAGAGCAAATGCAAGATAGTGCCAATGGCAATCATGGGAACAAATGAAATATTCGAGGATCACCTTCCATGGGTCAAAAAGAGGCATGTGGTTATCCGATACGGCACTCCTATTGATCCGGCAGCACTCAGTAAAGAGGAACAAAAGCATCTCGGAGCTCATTGCAGAGAAGTGATTGTGGATATGCTTCATGAAATGGTATAGCTGAAAAACCGCCCAGTCGGGCGGTTTTTCATATTTCTTCTTCAAATTCCTTTAAACTATTAAATTTTTATTCTCATCAACTATTTTTTACTTCAAAACAAGCACCGAATACGCCGGCAGCTTTGCCGTTCCATCCTTATATGATGGTGCTTTTCTTTGTAGTCTGAAGCATTGCAACAGCATCATTTACTCCAAGCGATGACACATCCACACTTGCTTCATCCTTTGATGGATTAAATATAAGCACTGCTTTCTCACCATTGTACTCTCTTGTGAATATACACACATTATCATTTGACAGATCTTTTTCAAAGGTATTTGTACCTCGTGCTATCTCCGGGAAAGCATTTCTTATTGATATTGTCTGCTTCACAAAGTTGTAAATAGAGTATGGATCCTCCATCTGCTTATCTAGGGTATCATATGTCTGCTCGGTTTCTTCTGCATTCTGAGGTCCCACACACATTCCCTTAGCTTTTGAATCCCCCGCTCCATCTCATGGCAAGACGCTTCGTCTCATCATTGGCTGTGCCTCTCATGCCGATTTCCTCTCCATAATACAGAAAAGCATTTCCGGGCATAAGAAGATTCATGGCCTGCGCCATCTTGGTTTTCTCCTCGGCATTATCTCCGTTGTAGTATCCTGCGCTGCGTCCCATATCATGATTTGTATAGAACGGTGCATCAATGTATGAGTCTGTATACTTCTTTATCTCATTTTCCACATCAACCAGAGCATTGCCGTATGTGCTGGCACCATGATTTGCTGCACCATTTAACACCTTTCCAATATATCCATCCTGCTGTGAAAAATCAAAGTTGAACATACTGTCAATTCCACTCTTATAGTACTTCGCATACTCTCTGTATGTAGTCCAGCCCTCACCAACCATATAAGCATCGGCCTTTTTGCTCTTCACATTGTTCACAAGCCATGTGAGGTCATCTATAGTCTCAGTCTGGTTATTATTATTGTAATAAATCACAGCATCCAGTCTAAAGCCATCTACGCCGTGGTCAAGCCAGAAGGATGTAACCTTGTCAATCTCCCCTCTTACAGCTTCGCTCTGCAGGTTAAGGTCAGGCATGCTGTCTACAAACTGTGACTCGTAATACCAATTCGTGCCCGGCAGCTGGTTGTAGCCTCCGGTATTGGTTTTGCTAAAATTATAGTAATCAACATAAGGACATTCCGAAGAATCCGGCTCTGCCCCATCAGGAAGCGACTTGATATAATCTGCAGCCGCCTTAAACCACGGATGCTCGTTAGATGTGTGATTTATTACAAAGTCAATAATCACATTGATGTTTCGCTTGTGACACTCCGTAATAAGCGCATCAAAATCATCCAGAGTACCATACTGCTTGTCAATATTCATATAATCAGTAATATCATACTTGTGGTATGAAGGAGAAGGCATAATAGGCATCATCCAGATTTCATTGCAGCCAAGTCCCTCGATATAGTCAAGCTTCTCTGTAAGTCCCTTTAAATCCCCAATGCCGTCACCGTCACTGTCAAAAAAGCTGTATACGAACACCTCATAGCAGGTTCTGTAATTGTCCTGAATCACATTAGGATCATTTTTCGCATTCATCTGCTCCATAGCAAAAGGCTTGTACTCCTTCTTTGCTGCCGTCTCGGTATTCTTTCCACCCGCAGCACATCCCGCAAGCATTGACACCGCCATAGCTGCCGTCAATGCCACAGCAGTCAACCTGCCCGCCAATCTATTCACAGCCCTGCCGACCATGTTGTGGCCGCCTATTTTATTATTAATCATACGCACTCCTTTTCTTATTTTCTAAACTAAATTCTGAGCAAACTTGTATCTACAAAATCACTACACATATTCGCTAAAACATACGATTCTCTTGCTTTGTCCACACTCCATTTCAATACGCACTGAACAATCGTCCACCGGATATTTTGCGACGCTGCAACGCAGCCAGCATTACTCATAAGTATGTAGTTAACTCAATTCTCACATCTTTCACAAGGTAGCAACAAACTTAGCACACGGTACCCTCCGGCCGGAGGGTACACAGTGTGTTCCGAAGAAAAATATGAACTGCCACGGGGTACCATGCCCCACAAACAAGCCACACACCTCATCTCTCCAAATCCAAGCAGCGAAGAAAGCCCGTGGCTGACTTCATATTTTTCTGAGGAATATACTGTGTGCCATGCCGGCACCACACAACCTGAAAGTGCTAAGTTTGCCACACACCCCAAAATTTGCCATCTATATAAACCAAAAGCCGCCGCACAAAAGTGCAGCGGCCTAAATAAAACCAAATTAGCCTTTGACAGCTCCTGTAAGTCCATCCACGTAGAATCTCTGCATGATAACGAAAAGTATTGAGATAGGTATTGATACAATAACTGCAGCAGCAGCCCATCTTGTGAACCATCCGTTTATAAACTCTTTCTCAAGCATGTTGTAAAGGAGAAGAGATACTGTCCAATACTTGTCGTTTGGACCAACGATAACCCTTACAAATACGAAATCAAGCCATGGAGCAAGGAATGCTGTAAGTACTGTATATACTACGATTGGCTTACTGAGTGGCAGGATAACCTTGTAAAATACCTGGAACTGTGTACATCCGTCAAGGATAGCCGCCTCAGTAAGAGACTTAGGCACAGTATCAAAGAATCCCTTTGCGATATAGAAGCCTGTTCCTGCTCCTGCTGAGTATATGAGAATCAATGAAAGGCGAAGCATACTTCCCTCTGTAAGTCCGATAGCCTTTAAGATAAAGTATACGGCAACCATTGACATGAAGGCTGGGAACAATCCAAGAATCATAGCCAGATTCATGAAAGGCTTACGCATCTTAAATCTCAGTCGTGACATACTATACGCAACAGAAAGTACAAATACTGTTGAAATGATACATGAGATCACTGAAATAAACAGTGTATTAAAAAATGCTCTCGGGAAGTTCAACAGTGTAGTCTCTGTGAACAGCCTTGTATAGTTGCTAAATGTAAGGCCATGTGGGAAGAAGTACTTTGTATAAGCACCACTCTCAGCTCTAAAGCTTGTCATAATAATCCAGAAAATTGGGAACAACCATACTACAGCAAGTATTCCAAGAATGATATGAACAAGGGAATTCTTTGCTACTTTCTTAGCACGTCCGGCAGACATAGGTTTTTTTGCTTTTGCTACACTACTCATTACATGAATCCCTCCTCATCCTTGTATGATTTTGTATTTCTGTATGTAACAAGCGCTACGATAGAAAGTACAATGAATGTGAGGATACCGATAACGGCACCGATATTGTACTCCTGATTATCAATAGTCAGCTTGTACAACCATGTAACCAGAAGGTCCGTCTTTCCTGCACTGTCTCCGACAGGTGTAGGCTTTCCTGCTGATAACAGGTAGATAACGTTGAAGTTGTTGATATTTCCGGTAAACTGTGTGATGATATATGGTCCCATGATAAACATGATATATGGGAGTGTGATCTTAAAGAAGATCTGTGCTGCGTTTGCACCATCAATCTTTGCAGCCTCATAAAGCTCTGAAGGCACATTCTGTAATACACCTGTAACCTGAAGCATGGTATACGGAATACCTACCCAGCAGTTGATGAGAATAACAGAAACTCTCGCCCACATAGTGTTGGTCCAGAATGGAAGCGGGTTATCAATCCAGCCCCACTCCAAAAGCAGGTTATTAACAGCACCCTGTGGCTGGAACATCTGTCTCATTACAAGGAGTGATACGAACTGCGGTACCGCAATTGAGATAACAAAGCATGTACGCCAGAAAGCCTTGCAATGTGTCTCTTTACGATTGATAACGATAGCAAGAATGAGTCCAAGGAAGTTACAAAGGAAGGTTGCAAATACAGCCCAGCAGATTGTCCATCCAAGTACTCTCCAGAATATCTTACCAAGCTTACCACCAAGTCCAAGCACCTGTCCGAATGAAGCGAAGCCTGTCCAGTCGAACAATACCAGATGATCACCCTTTACCGAATAATTTGTAAAGGCCATTGGAATCATGAACAGCAATGGTAAAACGGTAAAAACAAATATTCCCATAAGTGGGAGAAACATAAGTGTCTTATGTAGGTTTTTATCAAATAAATCCTTGACATCTTTGCCAAAAGAATTGATTTCTTTTCCAGCTTTTGAAAGGCATTCTGCCTTATATCCGCTCTTTAAATTCTCGCACCACATGTAAATAAATAATACTGTGATGGCAATTGTTATGACGCCATATAACAGTAATAATACTGACTGGTCGCCCGCAACATATTCATAAATCTGCTTCTGCTCATTAAATACCTCTTCCTGCTTTCTCCAGCCAAGTGAAGGCAGCATGGAAATGTAATAAGCACCAGCGCTAACCATATATGCTATATATGCAATCTCTATAGCAAGAAAAATCAGACCCTTTATAATCTGCTTATGAGCCATATTGGCAAGTCCCATTACGAGTGCCGATAGCTTAACTGTAGCTCCGCCTTTTGTGAGGGCATTGCCAACAGTATACGGAGTAGCAAATTCCGAAACTTTTTTCTTTTTGTTTTGCTCCTAACATACTTTTCCTCCTGGCATGCATTATATATGCCAATCCTTTAAACTAATTTATTCCAAGATTCCGGCTACCCGGAACCTTGGAATCATAATCTGATCTACTTAATTATTTAAGAGAATCATTAAGCTGAGTATTGAAGTCCTCTGTCTTCTGAGCTGCATTGTCCTTTGTAATCTGACCTTCTGCACCGTTCTGGAAAGCATCACCGAATGGTGTAGCTGCATCCCAGTAACCTGACATATCAATGATAGGCTGTGCTACTGAACAATCAGATGAAACCTTAGCCATAGCTGCTGCTACTGGATCTGCTGCAACTTCCTCGTTTGTTGCAAGATCTTTGTTTACAGGAGCCTGTCCTCTTAACTTGAAGTGAGCAAGCTGTGCGTCCTCGCTGCCAAGGAATGCTGCAAGCTTAACTGCTACTTCCTGGTTCTTGCAGTTAGGGTTAACACCGATAGCCTTAGATCCTAAGAATGCCTTTAACTGGCAGTCTTTTCCACCAATATTGATTGTAGGAAGAGCTGCAACACCAACGTTCTCCTCACCAAGTGCCTCTTTAACTTTGTCATAGTTCCAGTTACCATTGAAGTAAGCGTTGATAGAACCATCTTTAAGTCCAGCAAGACCAAGTGATCCCTCATTGTTATCCATTACAAAGTTTGGATTTGCAAATAAATCTACGATGTAGTTTGTAACTGCTGTACCCTTATCTCCACTGAAGTCATATCCGGCAGCCTTGTCTGTTCCATCTCCAAAGATTGTACATCCGTTTGCTGCATAGAATGCATTGAGATACCAGCCATTATCAAATGGGAATGAAACCTTACCCTTTGTAAGCATTGTATCAAGGCTCTTTACATCATCCTCAGAGAAGACTCTCTTGTCATAGTACATGAACCATGTGTTTGATGTATAAGGAACTGCGTAGATGTCTCCATCATATGTAACTGTTGCAGCCATAGCCTCTGAGTTAGATGACTTAACATACTCTGCTGTATCTCCGCCTAACTTAGCAATAGCATTAGCCTTAATTAATGGCTCAAGCTGATCGTTTGCAAACATGTAAACATCAGCTGCTGCCTTAGGATCCTTTGTAACAACGTCCTTTGCATCACTCTCAGATGATGTAACATACTTGAACTCGATGTTGAAATCAGGATTTGCCTTAGCGAATGCCTCACACTCTGTCTTAAGCCAAGCGCCCTGTGCATCGTCTAAATCCTCTGCAGGTCCCATTACTGTAATGGTCTCCTTACCGCCGTCCTTCTTGTCGGCTTTCTCTGTTCCATTTCCTCCGTTGCCGCTTCCGCATCCAGCAAACATTGTTGCTACCATAGAAGCGCAAAGTAAAGATGCTAATACTTTCTTCTTCATATCTTCCTCTCCTTTTTGAATATAAAATGTAAAAAAGTATATATATAAATTGCCGTGCAACTTATATCAAATTAATTATCTGCGGTAAACCACCGCAATGTTTCTAATCCAGGCTATCTTTTCGTTGTCCAATCTGTGTGGCTTACTTGTCATGCGCCATCTCCAGTTATGTCCGACTGTCGAAGGATAATTCATCCTTGCCTCATTTCCAAGCTCTAATATATCCTGCATCTGGACTATCGCCAGCTCTGCGGTGCTGTGATACAGCTCCCTGATAAGAGCATTTGGAACCTGTGATTTATTTTCAATATTCAGATACTCATACAGATAAGCAAGCTCATAATCTGTCTTGTCACTGAATGAACCAACTATCGTCTCATTGTCATGTGTGCCAATATATGCAACTACATGTGAATCGGTATAATTGTGTGGCAGATATTCGTTTGTCGGATCACCATCAAAAGCAAACATCATGACCTTAGTTCCCATCCAGCCAGATTTTGCAAGGAGTTTTTTCACTCCCGGTAAAAGGCTTGCTGATGTATAATCATCAGCCACTACATTAACCCCTTCAAGCTCTTCGTTAATTGCATTGACAAGCCTGCGTCCCGGTCCCTTGAACCATTTCCCGGATAGGCTCTTATCCTGTCCGTACGGTACCGCATATGCTTTCACAATTCCTGCGAAATGATCAATCCTGACAATATCAAAAAGTTCTCTGCATACACGCATTCGCTTTCTCCACCATGAGAAGTTGTCCTCCTTCATGGCATCCCAGTCATACATCGGATTGCCCCACACCTGTCCGCTCTCTGAATACTTATCAGGACCGGCAGCTGCAACATACTCTGGTGTATCGTTTGCGCTCATCATAAAGAGTTGTCTCTCTGCCCACACATCTACACTGTCATATCCTACATAGAATGAGATATCGCCTATTATGTAGACACCTTTTGAGTTAGCATAATTTTTTAAATCCTCCCATTGCTCGAAGAATTTATATTGACAGAACTTCCAAAAAGTAATTGTATTATAATTCTTTTTTTGGTACTTTTCAAGCGCAACCGTTTGCGGATTTCTATACTCGCTTGGCCACTCGCTCCAATTTTTGTATAAATTGTCGGTTTTCAGTGTCATAAATAATGCATATTGCTCAAGCCACTCCGACTGTTTTTTTACAAAATCCTGAAACTCTTGTGCATTTGTATCAAATCTTTCAAACGCTTTTTGTAAAATCCTGCATCTGTTCTGATGTAATGCTGCATAATCAATTTCTGATTCGTCTGTGCCCCAGTTATACCCCAGGATCTCTTCCTTCTCTAACAACCCCTCATCTACCAGCTTATCTAAATCTATGAAATAGATATTGCCCGCACAGCCTGATGATGGTTGATATGGACTATCGCCAAATATGGTGGGGCCAACCGGAAGAACCTGCCAGTACTTCTGTTTCAAATCACCAAGGAGATCAACAAAATTGTAAGCCTCTCTCCCAAGAGTACCTATACCATATGGTGACGGCAGACTCGAGATTGAAAGAAGTATTCCGGAGCCTCTGAGATTTTCTCTGGCCTCCAAATTACCATTCCTCTTTCCTAAAATTTTCTATTTTTTTCGTATCTGAGATTATTTTATTTCCTATTGTCAGATTTGTCAATCTTTTTAGTGGTTTTAAACTCATTTTTGCCATTTTTCACGTAATTTACATTCATTTTTTGGTAGTTATTACCACAGTTTCGAAGATTTTTTTCGAAAAATTTATTACAGAAAATATTGCCTATTTCTGATAGTAAATGTATAATTTAATTATCACATAAGAAAGGACAAATACTATGGCTACTATTAAGGATATTGCCGCCCGGCTGGGCGTGTCAATCAGCACTGTTTCAAAGGGATTAAATGGTGCCAGCGATATAAGTGAGGAGCTTCGTCAGACAGTTTTAGACACTGCTGTCGAAATGGGCTACAGCACAAAGCGCTCCAGAAAGGTAGAAAACCGCAAGCTGGCTCTGTTTATTGAAAATATGAACTACGAGTCTATCGATGAGTTCGGATATGATGTAGTGCTTGGTTTCAAACAGAATGCTTTTAAGCACAAATGGGACGTGGACATCATCCCTGTCACACCTCAGCTTCAGGCAGAAGAAAAATATGATACATATATATTAAAGAATGGCTATTGTGGCGCATTTCTGGTAGGTTTTGCTCTTCACGATGAATGGATGCAGCAGCTCAAAAATACTACAATGCCTACCGTTTTGTTTGATAACTATATAGAAAACAATCCCAATGTAGCCTATGTAGGCACCGACAGCTACGAGGGCATTGACATGGCTGTAAAGCATCTGCACAATCTGGGTCATAAAAAGATTGCCTTTATCAATGGTTCTCTTTTTTCCCTGGTTTCAGATCAGCGTCAGGAAGCCTTTGAAAACTCTATGCGCGATGCCGGTCTTGAAATCTACCCGGAGCTCATGGGACACGGCTACTATATTCCTGAAACCGCACAGTATTACGTTTCAAATTTTATTGCAGCAGGTGCCACCGCTATCCTCTGCGGAAGCGACACTATAGCAAAGGGTGTTATCTTAGAGTGCCAGCTGCACGGCTTCAATGTGCCAAATGATATAAGTGTGGTAGGCTTTGACGATGTCAAGTTTGCCGCAGCCCTTACCCCTCCTCTTACCACTATCAGACAGGAGCGTAATGATCTGGGCCGCTGTGCATATATTATATTGAATTCGCTCATTCACCATATTCCAATCAGCCGCACACAGCTACGTCCGATGCTGATTGAAAGAGAATCTACTGCACGAGTTTCCACCGCACATGCTGCTGAGGAATAGCCTGCATATACACCACCTTCCAAAGGAGTCAAAATTGTTCAAACGCAAACATGTAACCACTTTAATTACATATTCGCTGGTATTTTTCAGTGCAATCTCCATGACAGCCTGCTCTTTTTCGGATGTCTCTTATCTATTTAAGAGTCCCGCACAAAAGCAGGCTATTCTGCACAAATCACCTGCGTTTTGGGAGGATACCACAAGTGTTAAAGGAAGCAGCAATCTGTCTATCCTGCACAATGTCGCCTTTGAGGGGCAGCCGTACAATGATACAAGACAGTTTGGTGATAACATCCTTATGGTAGGACAGGGCAGCTACAATAATTCCATCATAGAGACCGATGATCAATCTGTTCAGTATTCATTTGATGTATATAATCCCTGGTCCAATGAAATCACGGCAAGCCTCACTCACGACAAAACCGACTGTGATGACTACATGATAAAAGGTGACCGACTCTGGCTCATCAATTCCGATGCCGGCAGGGCAACAATCTATGATAAGGATTTAAAGGAGATAAAAACCTGCAAATATAATCCTGAGGACTATGATGGCAATTGCGATACATCAGATTCTGATGATGGCGATGTGCCGAATCCCGGCAATTATTATGATGTCTCACAGATTGCCACCTCCGCTGACGGAAAATACGCTCTCGTGTCAGGTGTCACACCCGATACCTACAAATATGCAGTCTCTGATATAAGGATTGACGATAACACAGTGCTTTCAACCTACGAAGGACAAAGTTTTTCCATGTCATGTGTCGACTCAAAGGGCTTTGTAATCGAGGCAGATACGGCCAACAATATCTGGAACTATCATTCATCCGATGGAGAAAACAGCTTTTTTTCACTGCCGGATGTGGTGGATGTGACTTTGGCAGAGGATGGTGACATGCTCATACGATGCCAGGATTTATCCTCGGACAACATCATCAGTTACTATAAATATTCACCCGCCACCGGTGTCAGTTCATCCTTTTCATACAATCTGGCGACTCGAAACACAGGCAAAATGTCCGACAGCTCATCCGACTCTGCGGCAGCCGATACCAAGACCTACTGTTCTGCCAACTCGGTATATCTGCCTGATGCAAACTGTGTTATGATGCTTTTGTACACAGCGCAGTGCAACCCGGAAATTCTCATCTGGTCACTCGACAAGGGCAAGAATGACAGCAAAGCCGAAATCACGTCATACAATGACTGTGATACACTGCTACAGGCCTTACGCGATGATGGCTCATATGTATCCCCATATTCTGCCATAGACCCATCTGACAGTACCGATGAAAATCAGGAGGCTATGGAAGAGGCCGGGAAGGATTCTGACTACAATACATACGGCGATGAGGTCACTCTGATCCCCGACACCGCTTCATATGACTGGGGTGATTTATCCGACATAAATGCACGTATCACAGCCCTTGAACAGAAATACGGCTTTTCCATATATTTCGGGCCTGAGGTGCCAAAGAGAATTGATTACTACGATATCCATCAATTTAAGAACAAGGATAAGCTGTCGGTCGCTCTGGATTCGCTTGAGGAAATACTTGGCTGTTTCCCTGATGACTTTTTCACACAGCTGTGTTATGGCGATATAAGAGGCATGCGAATCTATCTGTGCGGTGATATTTCATCAGGCCACTCAGATATGATAAATGAGCCAAGTGGCTTCGTAAATATAATAAACAACCACAATGTGATGGTTCTAAACTGCAACTACAGCTGGGATTTCAGCTACACTGTAGGCCATGAGATTTCCCATCTGATTGACCAGAGACTTACATTCATACACACCTACGATGAAAAGAGCGAGTTTTCTGAGGGGAAATGGAACAGCTTTAATCCTGACAGCTTCTCCTATGATGACAGCTACGCAAACTACAATCCGGATGATCCATCGAGCCACATATCCGGGTATTTCATTGATTCCTACGGCATGACCTTTGCAACAGAGGACCGCTCTGAAATATTCGGAACCGCGATAGACAATTATATTAACGGCATCTATGATGATGCAAGATTCACAGATGATTCGCCGATACGAAACAAGCTGGACTACTACAGCAGATGTATCCGTGATGGCTTTGATACAAAGGACTGGCCTGATACGATGGCATGGGAGTCTGTGCTTACCGCCACCGGGGCGCAGGCCGATTAAATGATAATTTCAGAATAACACAAAAACCTCAAGTCATACGACTTGAGGTTTTTTAATTGGGCAGAGATGGATTCGAACCATCGAAGCAAGTTGCAGCAGATTTACAGTCTGTCCCCTTTGGCCACTCGGGAATCTGCCCATGTATTTAATTACGATACTTGCATAGTTTATCACAATAGATGTGATTATGCAAGCATATTTTTTAACTATTCAGAACCCCCACGCACATTCGCAAAACCGCACGATACTCGTGCTTTACCGCCGCTACGCAGCTAATTTTGCTCATATGTGTGGGGGGGGGTGGCTCTATTCGAGCCACCTTGAGAACAAGAAAACCTGCTGCTTACATGCAAGCATGACGCATCAGCTTTTTCTTGTTCTCAATTGTTCTGAATAGTTACTATTTTTTTAAATTAAAAAAGACAGCCTACGATCGGCTGCCTTTTAGGAGAAGGTATTTTTACTATGGGGTATAGCAAAAACTATATAATGTATTGGGGGGTTTTTACGGTTATTATAATATCACGGTTATAACGATAAGTGTTCACAAATTGCATAAAAATCATGGTTTGTTTTTATGCAATTTGTATAGTACTTTAGTTGTATTTAATATTTTTTTATATAGTGATTCTGTACAAAAGCATAGCTGTTTTTTAAATATTATGTCCAACTGCTGTTTTGCTGTCCTCATCAAACAGTGCTTCAAACTCATCTCTTGTGATTTTCTCTTTCTCAAGAAGAAGTGCTGCACATCTGTCAAGCACATCGCGGTACTCTGCTATCATGCTCTTTGCCTTGTCGTACGACTCGTCGATGATGCGCTTTACCTCGACATCGATTGCCGATGCTATGCCCTCGCTGTAGTTCTTTGCATGGGCGAGGTCTCGTCCGATGAAGACCTCCTCCTCATCATCGGCATAGCAGATAAGGCCGATGTTGTCTGACATACCGTATTTGGTAACCATCTCGCGCGCAAGCTTTGTAGCCTGCTTGATGTCCTGTGATGCACCTGTAGTGATATCGTCAAACACAAGTTCCTCTGCGACACGACCGCCTAAGTCTACTACGATTTCCTGAAGCATACGTCCCTTTGTGTTGAACATCTCATCCTTCTCAGGCAGAGGCATGGTGTAGCCTGCTGCGCCTGCTCCTGTAGGGATGATTGAAACTGTGTATACAGGTCCCACATCCGGAAGCAGATGGAAAAGGATTGCATGTCCTGCCTCGTGGTAGGCTGTGATGCGCTTTTCCTTGTCAGAGATGATACGGCTCTTCTTCTCAGCTCCGATACCAACCTTGACGAAGGATTTTCTGATATCATCCTGTGTGATATATTCTCTGTTTTCGCCCGCTGCACGGATTGCTGCCTCATTCATCAGATTCTCAAGGTCTGCACCTGTGAAGCCTGCTGTAGTCTGTGCAATCTGCTTTAAGTCTACATCCTCTGCAAGAGGTTTTTTCTTGGCATGGACACCTAAAATTTCTTCTCTGCCGCCCACATCCGGTCTGCCTACTACAACCTTTCTGTCGAAACGTCCCGGACGCATGATAGCAGGGTCAAGTATATCCACACGGTTTGTGGCTGCCATGACGATAATGCCCTCATTGACACCAAAACCATCCATCTCGACAAGCATCTGGTTCAATGTCTGCTCACGCTCGTCGTGTCCGCCGCCCATTCCTGTGCCACGGCGTCTGGCTACTGCATCAATCTCATCGATAAACACGATACAAGGCGCATTTTTCTTGGCATCCTCAAACAAATCTCTCACTCGTGAGGCTCCGACTCCGACGAACATCTCCACGAAATCAGATCCTGAAATGGTGAAAAACGGTACCCCTGCCTCTCCGGCTACTGCCTTGGCAAGGAGAGTCTTACCTGTTCCCGGAGGTCCTACAAGAAGGACACCCTTTGGGATTCTTGCTCCAAGTCTGGTGTATTTTCCAGGATCACGAAGGAAATCAACTATCTCTGCAATCTCCTCCTTTTCCTCCTTTAAGCCTGCTACATCGGAAAACTTGATATGGTTCTCCTCCTGTGTGGTGAGCTTCGCACGGTTCTTGCCGAAGTTCATCATCTTGCCACCGCCGCCCTGTGCTGCTGCGTTGTTGTTCATCACTGCAAAGAATATGAACATGGCTCCGAATACCAAAACATACGGAAGCAGTGTCATAATCCAGCTCTCAGCCGGAACATCCGCAACTGTATAGTCGGTATACCCTGCTTTTGTCATGGTCTTTTCGATATTGTTTACATCTGATACATAAAGTACCTTTGATGTGCCATCCTTGAACTTCACCTCCAGACTTCCTGTCGGTATCTCCCTGTTTTGCACTACCTTTACGCTCTTCACCTGATTCTTGTCAAGATCCTTCTCGAACTGACTCTGTGTGTAAGAGTTGGATGTAGCCCCGGCGCTCAGCCAGTACCAGATGCAGATTACTGCAAATACAATGATAATGTATACGCCTATTCCGCGCATACCGCTTTTTTGTTTATTCAATTTACTTCTCCTTTTTATTTTATTTCGCCCTCGACGAAGCCGATGTAAGGCAGATTTCTGAACCTCTGATCATAGTCAAGGCCATAGCCTACCACAAACTTATCAGGAATCACAAAGCCCACGTAGTCTACATTTACATCATCAACCACACGGCGCTCAGGCTTGTCCAAAAGTGTACAGATTGTGAGACTCTTCGGGTTCCTTTTGGCAAGGAGCTTTGAAAGCCTGCTAAGAGTATTTCCCGAATCAATGATGTCTTCTATGATGATGACATTCTCTCCCTCGATAGAATGCTCAAGGTCCTTTTTAATCTTGACATCGCCTGATGACTCTGTGCCTGAGCCATAGCTGGATACCGACATGAAATCCATAGTCATAGGCAAATCAATTCTCTTTGCAAGCTCAGTGGTAAAGAATATTGAACCCTTGAGTATGCAAATGAGATATACTGACTGTCCCCTGTATTTTTCTGTGATTTGCGCTCCAATCTCTGCAATACGCTTATTGAGCTGCTCCTCTGTCAGATAAACCGAAATATCATATTTTTTTGAAAAATCCATTTTGTTTTCCTCCGTAAAATGTGATCTTAAGTACTTTTCCTGTCTGTGGTGTGACAAGTGCGCCACAGCCGGATCTGTATCCGATAATGGCATGCACCAGTGATTCATGGGCTATGAGCCACAGCCCCGCTCTCTGCTGTGCCGGAATTTTATCACCTGTAAATACCTGCTTCAACTTCTTATGATGGCCCTCGTCATCCACAATTATATAGTCACCGGCTTTTCTTGTTCTTATTTCAAAGCCTTTCTTCATCTTATCATAATCAAACCATTTCGTATATGGTTTTTTGGGAATTTCGTCCATTTTACCATTAAAATCTTGTATACAAAGTGTGACATATGAGCCATCTGCCGAAAGCTTTATGTTTTTTTGCTCTCCCGTGGCACTCAGTGCCTCAAGCTCTTTTTGCGTAATTTGAATTTCTGCTTTTTCATCGTCACACCTTCCGGCGAAGAGTATCACCTCGCCAAATGATTTTTCCGCAATAATGCCATACGGCAGATTGATTTTTCTGCCCGACTGCTGCCCTGCAAGCTTCACAAGTGCACCGATATGCGTGCTCGTGATATCCTTGAGCCGCCCTGATGCCAGATGTATACACTCGCGCGCCACTCCGCTTTTTAATGCCGGATGCAGACTCTCAAAGCGACTGATTTCAAGTATCACCCTGCCTTCTTTTTGGGAAACCATGCTGTCACACGCCTCTTTTAGCTGCTGCTCGTAAAAATCATTCATCACCGCAAGCTGTCCTGCGCTCTCATTGATATGCTCTATCGCCCTGTCATTAATCTGCAAAAGCAGCGGAAACACATCATGGCGCAGCTTATTTCTGGAGTAGGCTGTGTCAGTGTTTGTGGCATCGGTGACAAAAGCCTGTCCGTTTTCCTTCAGATATTCCTCTATCTGTGCGCGTGTTGCTGATAAAAGCGGCCTGATATAGGTGACACCATTCTTCACAGAAACCGGATGCATGCCGGATAGACCCTTTGCTCCGCTTCCGCGAAGCATCTGAAAAAGACTGTCTCTGCGTTGTCCTCCATATGGTGCGCAACTGCAACGACTACCTGCCTCCTGTTATCCTGATTTGGGTCTGATGCATTGGCCGATTCACAGGGATATCTGCCTGCCTCCTCTTCAAACGCTTCATAGCGCAATATCCTGGCGGCCTCCTCCAGTCCGAGTCCATGACTTGCTGCATATTGCGGTACATCCACGGAATGTACATGGCACGGTATGTTAAGCCTCTCGCAGAGATCTGACGCAAACCTCGCATCCTCCCTGCTCTCGGCTCCTCTGATACCATGCTCCACATGCACTGCCTCCAACGCAAAATCAAGCTCATCTGCGCACTGTCTTTTTATCTCATTTAAAAGCAGCAGAAGGCAGACCGAATCCGCACCGCCCGACAGCGCAACAAGCACCGTGCTGTGATTGTTTATCATCTTGTTTTCCAGAATATAATCTTTCGTCCGTCTAATCATTATTTTTCCCAGATTCCTATTGCAACTACAGTCATATCATCCATGGCGTATCCGCCTGTGTCAAGCAGCACCCTGTCCAGAATTTCCTGTGCCATAACGCCTGCATTGTCGCTTTTGACGCCTGCGATGATATCCATAAGCTTCCCCTGTCTGTCCTTTACATGCAGATATTCTAGCACACCATCCGTCACCATGACAAGGAAATCGCCACTTTGAAGTGTATTTTTTGAATGTTTGCTCTCCTGCGCGGCATCGACCCCCGCCGGGAGTGATTCAATTTCTATAACACTTACTTGTTTCCCTGATTTGATAAATGACGGTGCAGCGCCTGTTTTGGTCAGCTCAAGCTCACCTGTGTACATGTCTATTGTGGCAAAATCAACCGTGGAATAGGACTCCTCGCCCGCCGATATGACCATGGCAGAGTTCATCAGCTTTAGGGCACTTTCCCTGCTAAAACCGGCCTCCAAAAGCTTTTCAAGCAAATCCACCACCAGTGTGCTCTCGGCCTGCGCCTGCTTGCCCGAGCCCATGCCATCGGATACACATACATGATACATGCCATCATCCAGCTGAAACATGCTGCAGCTGTCGCCATTTGCCTGAGAGCCGGTCTTCTTTTTGGTCGCCACCCCCGAAAGTGCATAGAACTGATTCTCCTCGTAAAGCACAATAGATGTCCTCTCATCGGATATTATTGAAACTGTCCCATGTGCCTGCCAGAGCTTCACTCCCATGGCGCGTGAAACCGCCTGCACATATTTTGAAATTTCAATCCCACCATCTATCTTGGTGCAGACATCTGCCTTTATACATACCTGCTGCCTTGCGTTCTCATAAATATGGGCATTTTCCACCTGTATACCAGCCTCTTTTGTATATACATAAACTCTTGTAAGACGCAGCCTTCTTTTTTTATCAATACATTTTTCAGCCCTGCACCAGCTATCCATGAGCTCTGCCATAGCGTCAAGCTGTGCGGCTATAACGCGTCTGTTTTCCGTGAGACGCCTGTACCAGGCTTCATTTAGCTCAATACGGGCAAATGCCTCTGTGGCGGCTTCCACCATGCGCGTATAGTGCGGGCAGCCATCCACATATCTGTTTTGCACAATTTCCTCTGTTTTCATACGTTTGCGCACTGCATCAGCAAGCATTTTTATACTGTCGGAAATCGAAGCCCCGCTTGTCCAGCACACACTGCAGCCCTCACAGCATGCACAAAGTCTCCCTGTCACCTCAAGCTGTATTTTCTCACTCTCATCAGGGATTTCATCTGCCGTACATTTTACAGCCATGACATTTGCAGTCGAAATAATGCCTGAAAGTCCTGAAACTGCTGTGGCAAATGCCTCCTCCCTGTCGGGCAGAAGTCCTGCTATGACCGGGTTTTCATTGTGCTCAAGAGCTCTTAAATATTCGCATGCTCTGCAAAGCACAAAGGCCATCGAAAACACAACAAGGCTCTCTGCTACCGACAACACTATCTCATCCGTATTCGGCCTTCCCAGAAATGTTACCGACAGATTCATCACCGCCGTGGCACAAGCTGCTACAACGGCTGTTGTCAGACATCCGTTTTTACTGCTTTTTCTCACAAATAGCCTTTCCCCAAAGTAAATCACCGCAATAATAAAGAGATACTTACATATCGACGGTATCGATATAAAGTATCCCATTCCAATAATTAATCCTATGTAAAAAATAATCGTATGCCCACTGCTCAGACAATAAACTCCATACACTGCAGGTATCAGCGGATAACAATCCATCACACACACCAGTGTGGATGCAAATGCCATAAGCCCCCACACGGCCTTTTTTAAATTTGCACTCCTCATCTTTTTGCCTCCATCTTTTTTCAACGATTATATGTGGTCAAAAATGAAGGTTTTGACGAAAAAGCGCAACTATATCTTCAAAAATTATTTGTCCTTTTCCTTGAAGATTATTTCATTGTCATACGCAAGCCCCAGCTTGCTCTTTGCTATATCCTCTATGTACTGGTCACTCTGCATATACTGCTGCATGCTTTCTATCTCATCAGCACGCTCCGATTCTTTAGTGTACTGCTTTTCAAGCTCCGCTTTTTGTGCGGCATATGTAGATTCCTTCTGCTTTAGCTGCACAACCTGGACTACCATAACCACAAGAAATGCTATAACTATGATAGAAACACTTAAAGTTCCGCCCCTTCTCTTTGCACGACGTTTACTCATTATTCCTCCTTAGGTGCTTATCTGAATATCCTGCCAAACATTTTATCTTTTTTTCCGGTCACCTCCGGTACCTTCGAATACGTAATCATGTCTATCTCACCTTCTATATCGGCTTCTCCCTTCTCAAGGTTTAGCCTGTTTACGTGAAGATCCTTGCCCTTTAGGTCAAGCATGCCTAGCTCCGTCTCCAAAAGTATCTCTCCCACATCAAAGGAGAGCACATCCAAAATGCCTGTAAAGCTGCCTGTTCTGCGATTATTCAAGATAAGCTTATGACTCTTTGTGCCTGATATTTCTTCCATTTCCTGTCCCTCACATATTTTTTATATGTCCCAAAAACAGCCTCACATATGGCTGCCATCTGTGGAATCACATATGTAAATATATGCCGGGATTCATGAAAATATAACCTATATATACTCAAAAAGATCTTTTGCTTCTTCCTTCTTTGTTGTGTCAAGGAGATTTAACACCTTAACCTTGACTGTCTTTTGTCCAAACGCTATCTCTATTATGTCTCCGACCTTGACATTTACAGATGCCTTTGCCGGTCTGCCGTTTACTGTGACACGGCCTGCGTCACATGCCTCATTTGCCACTGTACGTCTCTTTATGAGACGTGATACCTTCAAAAATTTGTCTAATCTCATTGTTACCTCTGTGTCTTACCTATAATAAATAAATTCATAACTATTACCCTGATTTCAGTGGATATAGTCAAAAATGGGCGGAGCCTTAAAGGCTTCACCCATTCTTCTACTACGGATAGTCTGACTTATTAGTTAAGAGAATCTTTTAAAGCCTTTCCAGCCTTGAACTTAGGAGCCTTAGATGCTGCAATTGTCATCTCAGCGCCAGTCTGTGGATTTCTTCCTGTTCTTGCTGCTCTCTCAGATACCTCGAAAGTACCGAATCCAACTAACTGGATCTTCTCACCTTTCTTTAACTCCTCAGCAACAACATCTGTGAATGCCTTTAAAGATGCCTCTGCGTCCTTCTTTGATACTCCGGCCTTCTCTGCCATAGCTGCAACTAAATCTGCTTTGTTCATGATAAAATTCCTCCTCTGGATTTTCATAATTTATATAATTCGAGCTATATTCCCAAATTACCTACAAGAATATATATACTTGTTTTTATAGGGTTTGTCAAGGAAAATGCGCTATTTCCTAGGCTTTTATGTACTTTTACCATTCTTAAAACCTTACTTTGAACTTAATAAAGAGGTTAATGTTGAAAGATAATCTGATATGTCTTTATTTGTCAGACTATTTCCCGAGCTATCAGATGATTTACTGTCGGTTTCCGTGATGTATGTATGAACTTTTCTTAACAGACTTTCCACAATAATAATATATCGTATAGTCATTTACTTTTCAATTAAATTCACTATATATATGCATTACTGTTTACACTATGGCATGCAGATACTCCTCGCGCTCCCCGCTTAGCTGTATGAGCTGTGCAAGCTTATCCACATCACGGTCGCATACCCATGACTTGCGCGAGTTGCTATAGTGATTGCAGAGCTTACAAAATTTTTCAGGAAACAAAAGCAGTGCTTGAAGCAGCCTCATTGAGGTATCATCAAGACTTCTTACGCTGCAATAGCTGTCAAGAATTGCATCTGCAACCGCTGTATCCCAGTGATTTTTTTCGTAGCATCTTGCGCATGTACTCCGCAAGATCAGTTTCCGGATATCCCGGATGCATGGTCTCGAAATTGACAGGGAGCCATCTTCCGGACTGTGTATACACGACATTGTGCTGGTTGAAGGCTCCGTGACAGTATGTCGGAACCAACGTTTTACTATTTTCCAGCTCACACAATATTTCCGCCGATTTCTTTCCCTGCTCTAAGAATCTCTCATAGCATTCATAAAACAGATGCTCAAAAGCATTTGTCTTGCTGCGACGCAGTATGTTAGTTTTTAAGCTTTACTATCTGCGCACATTTTCGCTGAGTCTTTTTCATGCAGGCTTTCTACCTCAATATCCGAAGGCAGAGGATTACTTTTCCAATATATTGTGCAGCTGCGCTAATGCCCTGCTGCCGCCACGCATATCATCTATGCTGTCCGTGCTGCACTCTCTGCCTGCT
>ENA-OQJY01000007-OQJY01000007.1-human-gut-metagenome-genome-assembly--contig:-NODE-7-length-37503-cov-3.874278_pt1 | contig 37503 bp, 43 predicted proteins | sample MGYA00242643_ERZ504788 | MGnify/ENA primary metagenome ERZ504788 (study PRJEB26092, sample SAMD00036361) | human gut metagenome | host: Homo sapiens | study: EMG produced TPA metagenomics assembly of the...
CATTATAAGTGTATAACATCAATTATACTATAATAATGGGGAGCCTCCAAAATAGCTCCCCCATTATCTAATTACATATAAAAATACTAGCAAAGTAAAATTCAGCAAATAGCAAAAAACGTCCTATGGTCATAATCAGAACATATATTACAAATTCACTTATATTAAACATATTTTTATTGGATATTTTAGGAAATAGTTTCGTCACTAATTTATACACAATATATCCTATTATGGCTCCTGCAACATTTAATATTATATCGTCAATATCCGTCTTTCTATTATTAAATAATTGACTCAACTCAATCAACAAAGATATACCTAAATTTACTAACAATATTCGTTTAAATGAATCGAATTTTTTCACAATCAAAGGTAGTAAAAAACCGCATGGCATAAGTAAAACCAAATTTAATAAATATATTACTGTATCAATTTCTTGTGAGAATGGTATTAAGTTTAATTGATTACTTGAGAAATCAATTCCATATAACTTTATATCATACACTGTTCCTGCTCCAGTAAAATGCAAAACACAGGCATAGTATAATCCGAAAACGCCTAAATATATTTTGGATAAAAGTGAAACTTCTTTCTTCCTAAGATATATTCCCCAGAACAAAACTATTGGTAATAATATTGTGCCAAATTCATATATAATTAATAACATAATACAGCTTCCCCTTTCTTTTAAATTGTACAAGAAATTCTAACCAAAATTGTACGTATTCATTTGCAGTCTGTATAACCGCGCATATTCTTTATTAAGTTCTAATAGTTCCTTATGACTTCCTTCTTCTGTCACCTGGCCATTTTCAAGCAAAACAATTTTATCAGCTAAATGTACTGCTGAAAGTCTATGGGATGTAAAAATTAGTGTCTTCCCATATAATTCATGTTTAAGATTATTTAATAAATTGCACTCAGACTCAGGATCTATAGCTGCCGTTGGTTCATCTAAAATCATTACTTTACATCTTCTATTTATCGCCCTTGCTAAAGCGATTTTCTGCTGTTCTCCCCCTGATGGCTCATAACCATTTCTATCAAATATTTTTTGTATATACGTATCCAAACCTTCTGGAAGTTTTTTTAAGATATTATCTGCATCTACTATATGTAAAGCTTTAATAGCGTCTTCATCCGTCCATTCTGCATTTTCCAAATCTGTTATTTTAATATTATCTCGTAATGTGAAAGAATAATTTATGTAGTCTTGAAATACAACACTAAATACACTACGAAGGTTACATACATCATACTCTTTGATATTTTTAGAATTAATTAGTATTTCGCCCTCATCTACATCATAAAATCTCAATAGCAATTTTATGACTGTGCTTTTACCAGAGCCATTTACTCCTAATATACAAATCCTATCCCCTTGCTTAATTTCTAAAGAAAAGTTTTGTAACACATATTTTTCTGACATTGGATATTTAAAAGATACATTCTTAAATTCAATCTTTATATTGTCATTCACTTCCAATTTACCACATCTATCCTCTTCTTCCTCATATTTACTGAATTTTTCAATTGTATCTATTTTCAATTTATCCTCATAAACAGAAGAAAACGTTTCTATAACTGTATAAGTAGCAGCTATTAAGGATGTAAATAAACCTATGTATAAAGAAAAATCTCCCACGCTACTATCTCCATTAAGAATTGATTTTACAATTCTACTCATAAAGAGAAATATGATTATTTCTGGAATTACATATGTAGGAAATATACAAATAAGCTGTTTTTTCTTTAATTGTTTCCTATCTTTAAAACATATACTCCAAAATTTTTTATATCTATTCATAAAAAAGTCACATAAATTATGTAATCTGATGTCAAAGGCAAAATACCTATCACTTGCCACAGAATACATATAACTTTGTTGCCGCTCATACGGCATATTATTTAACCGTAACTTGTACGCTTTCTTTGAAAATTTTTGATTAAGTACTGCAGATGGTATTGAAAATATCAATAATACTATAGCATAACTCCACTGATACCTTCCTATCATTCCTGCTGCAATTATCAGCGAACATATACCACTCATTCCATAAAATATATTCCATGTAATTTCGTTTAATGAAAAAAAATCTGTCATAACAGCTTGCAATGTATTTAAATATTCTGGTGAATCATAAAACTCTATGTTAGTTTTCATAGTCTTTTTCATGACCATTTTTTCAATTTCATGTTCTAGCAAATCCGAATGGATATTCTGATAATATGCACTTAATTTCGAGAATAACTTTGTAATTATAGCCATTAACGTCACAAGGATCAGCATAAATAAAATAGAAAAATAATTTTTTTCGTTTATTATAGTTAACGAATCAATTAATATTTTATTTAAAAACATAGATATATAAGGTGTGCATGTGCTTAATATCAACAATGTACACCTCCCAATTGTATAATGTTTAGATGTTTTCCAAGCTAAACTCATGCAAAAGGCCATTGCATAAAAAAAAGATTTCAGTTTAAATCGCACTATTTTTACCTTCTTTCCAAATAGTAAATATAATATTGAGGATCCTTTAAATTACTTATCGAAAACTGTATAATATCATCAAATACTTTTTTGCTTTCAGCCTCTATATATTGCATAAGATCATGGTTTGTATAGCTTTTTCTATCAAATATATATGAATATATTAAATGCTGTATATACTGATAACCATATTCATTTTTTTTTAAGGATATTATTATATTCGTTTTTTAAGTCTTCTAATAATCTCTCAATATCTTTTTTTAATATAAGCCGGTTTACAATTTTCTTATATACATTATAAATACAATTTAAATTAATTTTTTTTCTTACTGTTATCCTTATATATCTAAAATCTTTTATGGGTTGGAATATATCTACAAATATATCACTTTCTTGTATCTTTCCCATCTCTTTGAAAAGTTCTTCCAAAAATGTTAACGCCATGCTTTCAACCAAATCATAGTATACTGTATCCGTACAAACATATTTTAACTTCAAAAAAAATAACCGTGCCATTTTCTTTAATATTCTTGTAATTTCTATTTAGACTAGTGGGTACTCTTAAAGAACTATTTTGTGGCATAACTTTAAAATCATTTTCTACAATTTTTTTCCATATTCTCTCCTCCCACTCCTTTTCTCCTCCAAGTATAATAATATGTGCATTCTCAACACTATATCCACTTTTAAAATTTTCAATAATATCCATATATGTGATACACCGAATATCATGCAAGTTTCCTATCGGCATATATTCACTAATTCCTAACTTTTTCACAAAAGATCTATACACTTACAAAAAAAGGGGATTCAGATACTACGTTATATTCATTTACGATATCCTGCCTTACCTTCTCATATTATCAGGTAATAAATGTGTTCCTCTAAATATATCTAATATAATTCGAATTGCATTTAATATATTTCCCATTTCATTGTGTGTTGAAATTACATATTTTGTATATTCAAAAGATGTGGTGCCCACACATGAAAAATCATCTCCTACTCCATAACCTTCATAATCCATTTGCATAAGCATATGTTCTAAAAAATGCGCAATACCATATCTGCCTCTATCTTTTAATGAGCCATTCCAAACAATTAATGAAACATAGCACATATCCATATCACACTCTCTAAATTCATATGATATTCCGTTAGATAGTTTTTTTATCATACTCATTCTCCAATGAAACTGCTGTTACTTATCTTCTTTTAAGATTAGGCCAAAAACATATATTTTTAGAAAATAAAGGGATATCGCCTCAAAAACTTATGAGTAAATACCCCTCTATCCTCTTTCACTTGCGTTTCTCAAATACTTTTAATACGCTACTGGTGATTTTCTTCCTGCTGTGCTTGCATCTTTGTAATTATTAGTGCTATATTTTGTAGTTTCACCACTTGCATCTCTACAATTACATCCGCAATGGCTGCAGGAATCACTTGTCGTTCTTGTACCTGAATAATTACTCCATGTACCGCATGTACATCCTCTAGCTATATTGTTTGCCTCTACACTGGTGTCGATTTTTCTTCCCATCGGATTGACAACTCTCATGTTTTCACCACCTTTCCATTTTATTTTTATTGTAAACTTTTAGATTACTCTTAAGTTACAATCATGTGATTTAATGGTTCTAACAATTCTGGATTATTTTCTAGTATTTCATGATAATAAATTAATTGTTGCTCTACCGTGTATTTTTCTTCTTCACAACACGCCATTTTTTTCTTCATATTTAATCCATTTGCATCATAGCAATTTGCATAACAGATTCCACACAAAGTACTTGCCCAACAATTTTGACACTCAACCAATGATTTCTGCATATATTCATCTATATAGTATTTTTTTTATAGCCTCTATATCGAATCCTTTTTCCACATCTCCGATGCTAGGCGCTTCTCCAATTCTTTCACATGCTAAAAATTTGCCCTCAGTTGTAACATACAAGCGACGTGTACCAGGAACACAGCACCCATTAAATTTGTGCCACATGAATGGCACATCACAAATCGGTCGGGTATGAATTCCCATAAATGCTCCTATTTGTGGATAATATGTAAATGATCTCTCTTTATCTGACGGTGTTTTCTGTTTGTCCCACGCCAAGAGTGGCATCCGATTTTCCAAACGCTCCCTTTCTTCTTCTGTATATATCGGAGCATTATTTTCCGAAAGTTCTACATATGTACAATTCATATTTAAATCTTTTGCATATTGTTCAAAAAATTCTTGCATATCCTCAAATTTTTCTTTTGTATATGGAGGGCTGACAACTGTACTTACCGATATCATCTTACGTCTGTCTCCATAAGCTTTTAAAGCATTTTGAAAACCTTTTAAAGACAATTCAAAGGATCCCCTACCATTTTCTAATTTTCGATGTTCATTATGTGTTTTTTCATCACCATCAATGCTAAACATTAAACTGAATTCTGGTATGGATGCAAAGTATTCTGCTTTTTCCTCTGTCATCAATACTCCATTTGTTGTCATAGAGAATGTTACCTTTTTTTCACCTCGATTTTCCAACGCATATGATACACATTTCTTAATCAAATCAAACTTAAGTAATGGTTCTCCACCATAAAAGCCTACATAAATCTCATCCCTATAACTATTTTTAAGTATATAATCTATAGCTTTAATTGCTGTTTCTTCACTCATACTTCGTGGACTAAAATCTCTAAATCCTGAAAAAGAATTTTGATATATACAATAATCACACCTGAGATTACAATTTTCTGTAACTTCTAACACTACCTGCCTCATATTTTGAGGAATACTTTGTGTTAAATCCTCAAAATGTTCTCCCTCAAACTTCTCTAATGGTGTTGCTTTTAGTATATTCTCTTTTTCAACCATTGAAATTATATCATTTATCGCAGCTTGTATATCTTTTAACGAATACTCTAACTTTTTGACATCAAGAGTATTTTCTTCCCCTAGCTGTTTTAAAATATTATATTCTATTTCAGTACATTCCAAGATTTTTCCTGTTCCTGTATCAAAAAAATAGTATTTCTCTTTTGTTTTAAAAACTTTTCCTAATCTTGAAAAATCTCCTTCTCCTTTAAGTCTTTCAAAATATTTTTTATATTCTATAACTGTCATACCTTCCCTCCTCGTATTTATTTTGTAAACGTATATGTATCCTTATTAGTAGACCACATTACTTGCTTGTTGTCTTACATAATATATGTTAGCAACACAAACCACCATATTTATTGTATAATTTGTCCTTTTTTTTTCCTATTTGGAATTCTTTCATTTTTATCGTGTCATTATTCTTTCTCATACTTGTCCCAACTTGGCACACTTCTGCGATTTACAGGGAAATCTACCCATGTTAAAATGATACTGTCAAAATTATATGTAGCGAAAACGCAGCTTTCCAGAAAATGCCTCTTCCCTGGTGCAAGCTGCGTTTTTTAGTGCATGGAAAGGAGTATTACAACTAAATATAGAATAAGCATTCCTCCGTATTGACCGGACAGAAGCTTTTATGAGGCAGGAAAACTATAAGCCAGGGCAAAGTGAAAGATCTCACTTTGCCCTCTTTTTATGAAGGAGGTTCATTTACTTGAAAAACCATACTCACAAAGAAGCACCACCGGGCATGAAACATCATTGGAACTATGGCAAATATCTCTATACTGCCTTCCTTGTCTTTACTCTGATTGCCTGTAATGTACAACCCGTTATGGCTGCTACCATCTGGGACAAAGCTTCAGAAATCATGAAAGACGTATACAACCAGATTATCCTGATTTCCACCATTGCGGCTATTGTAACTGCATCGGTTGCTTTGCTTTTGATGAATTTTTCCAAATCCGGAAAAACCGTGGATGAATCCAGGGCATGGCTCAAACGAATCATAATCACATGGGCTATTCTCAATGGCCTGGGATTTATCATGGCTTACATCACACCGTTCTTTGCCGGCGGGCAGTGGAATGGATAATGCAGATAAGGAGGTGGTTCTGTCATGGGAATACTTGACGGAATTGTAGAATGGATTGCCGAACAGGTCATGAATATTCTGGATTTGATTACTACTTCTGTTCTGGGTGCACTGGGATGTTCCATGGATACTTTTCTCCGGTATTTTCCAGCAGCGGAAACAATGTACCAGATTTTTCTGGCACTGGCTATCGGACTCATCCTTTTAAACTGGGTTTGGCAGCTTTTTAAGAATTATTTTATGGGGACAGGGATTGACGCTGAAGATCCAATCAAATTATCACTGCGGACATTTATGTTCCTTTTCCTAACATTCTATGCCAAGGACATCGTGGATCTTCTATTGAATATTGCCGGAACACCGTATAGCTGGATTCTGACTGAAGATCTTCCACCACTGGAATTTGCCAAATTCAATTCTGTGATCACAGTAATCCTGGGGGTATGTGCCAACGGTGCTGTTGCCATTGTTGCCCTCATACTGGTACTGATCCTTGCCTGGAATTACATCAAGCTGCTTTTTGAAGCTGCGGAACGTTACATACTGCTTGGAGTTCTGGTCTACACCGCACCTGTTGCGTTTTTCCACGGGTGCTTCCCAGGCTACCGGAAATGTTTTTTAAGAGCTGGTGCCGTATGCTCGGCGGACAGTTCTTTTTGCTTTTAATGAACGCCTGGTGTTTACGGCTGTTTACTTCCATGGTCGGAACATTCCTTGCAAACCCTTTATCACTCTAGGAAGGAGGAGATTATGAAACATAAGAAAACACTGCTCTGCAGCCTGCTATTGATTTCTTGTCTGATTCTTGTAACTTCCATGCCGGTCTTTGCCGCTGAACTTACAGAAGCAGAGGTACAGCAAGCTGTAGATGCACAGGGAAAAGAAACGGTAACCGGTAATGTCTTTATCTGGTTTCTGTGTGCCATTGCTTTTTTGAAGGTTTCTCAAAAGATTGACAGCTTTATGGCAAGTCTGGGAGTCAATGTTGGAAATACTGGTGGAAATATGATGGCTGAACTTTTAATCGCCGGAAGAGGTCTTGCAAGTTCCTTTCGAGGGCATGGAGGTGGAAGCCATAGTAGTTCCCATTCTTCCTCTCCCGGAAGTGCTGCAGTACAAAGTTCTTTCCTTTCCGGAGGATTAGCCGGAGCCGTTGGAAGGCAGACAGAGCGTTCTGCGGTAAATGCAGCCACCGGATATACCGAAGGGCCAAGTATCGGAAATGCACTCTATCAATCTTCCCTTGAAAAGGGCGGAGATTTTGCCAATAACGTTATCAGCAATATTGCTCAAGGAAACTATGGTCAGGTTGGCTCGATCAAAGGTGATGGGGCTGTTTCTGCATTTCAATCCTACATGGGAATTCAAAATGAAGATAAAACGGATCATTCCTATACCAATGTTGAGATTGGCGGCGGCAGGATAACAGGAGTTGAGTCCGGTTCCAATGGGGACAGCCGGGAATTTGCTATGTACCATGCCGATCAATATACGGCTCCTACCCAGGGAACCTATGAAACTGTTCAATCTGTAGACGGAGCTACCTGGTACAAACAGTATGCTGAAAATACGGTATCCAAAATTCCTTATGATGCTGGCGATGGAAAGATAGCCTACAACGAATCCATTGTCCAAAAGCTTCCTCCTACTCCTCCAAGAAAGGATCGGATTTAGTGATGGATACAGAACGCTCTGGACTTGACGAAGCAATGGATGTAGGCTCCAGTACCATTTCTCATCTAAAGTCCTTAAAAACAGCAGCCACTTTCTCCAAAGCAGGATATGGTGCAGCCCTTGGCGGGCCTTTTTCAGCAGCGATTGGCGCAGTCATAGCCAACCGGAATCAGTTCGCTAAAATTCTTCTTGTTATTCTCGCCATACTGCTGCTTCCGGTTTTATTTATTGTGATGCTCCCTGGTCTGATCTTTGGAAGTCTGACCGACCAAAGCGATGTGCTAAACAGCAACTCTATGATCAGTGAAAACATCCGTGCTTCCCGTGATGCCATCGTTGAAGTGTTAGAAGAAAGCCATGAAGACATTCTGGCAGAGATCCATGCAGCAATTTCCCGTCTTCCACAGGGAGATACTGCATCCATCAATGATCCCTATACATACAGCATCTCCGTCAATGCCAATCTGCTGATTTCACAATTTTGTGCCAGCCAGGATGACTATAAAAACATCAACCTAAACCAATTAAAGAAACTCATCCGTGAAAACAAAGAAGGACTTTTTTCTTATGATGTAGCAACCGAAACAGTTACCATGGAAGTTACCGTTGATGGCGGTGCAGAAGGAGAAGCCGGCACAGAACAGGGACAGGCACAAACACAGACGGTTACTTTACGAAACACACCTATACCGTTGTTTATGCTGGGGATTCCTATTTTGCAGACCATGTATTCCATCTTACAGACAAGCAGAAAGAACTTGCCAAAAACTATGCAGAAAATCTGACTGCTTTCTTTGGAACTGCTTCTTCCGGCATAGTAGCTGCTATCAATCTTAGTGATGAGGTATTGTCCTACCGCCCTGCTGTAGAAAGAGCCGCTGCGAAATATGGTATGAGTGATTATGTGGATTTAATTCTGGCAGTCATGATGCAGGAATCTGGCGGACGAGGGCTGGATGTTATGCAAGCAGCGGAAGGTGGATTTAATACCCGCTATCCCCATGTGCCAAATGGGATTACAGATCCTGAATACTCCATTGAATGTGGTATTCAGGAATTAAAATATGCCCTCGACAAAGCCGGCTGTACCGGACCTACGGACTTAGACCGGATTAAACTGGCTCTTCAGGGTTACAACTACGGTTCTGCATACATTGACTGGGCAATGGAACGGGACGGTGGATATACCAAAGAAAACGCCATTGCCTATTCTGACATGATGTGTGCAAGACCAAGCTGGCCTTATGACCGGTATGGTGATAAAGAATATGTCGATCATGTCCTTCGGTATTACCAAATTACTGCCAGTGGCGGTAACTATCCTGCAAACGGTATGCAAATTCCACACTATCTCCAGACAGACTATGGAAATATCCCCTATGGCGGCGGTTCGATTGCATCCAGCGGTTGTGGACCTACCAGTTTTGCCATGATTGCCAGTTATCTTACAGGCACTACCATTACACCTATTGATGCAATATCCTGGTGCGGAAATTCCTATTACAAACCAGGAGTCGGCACTTACTGGTCTTATTTCCAGGCAGCGTCCGATCATTTTGGGTGTGGAACTGTCACACAGACCAGTGATCCCAACCAGGTACTTCAGGCTTTATCTGAAGGTCATCCGGTCATCAGTTCCCAAAGAGCTGGGCTTTTTACCAGTGGCGGACATTTTATTGTCCTTCGTGGTGTAACGGCTAGAGGTAAAGTATTAGTCAATGATCCCAATGACAGTTCCTCCAAAAACTACATCAACCGTGAATTCGATATGATGACGGAAGTGCATGCAACCGCAAATGCCTATTGGATCTTCGCTAAAAAATAAAGGAGACACTTATGAACAGAAAAAAAGCAATTCTGGCTATCTTTATGATGGCCTTTTTAATTATCATCGGATTTGTCTCTCCCTCCATCTGGAAATCCCAAAAAGGAAACAAAAAATCCGAGACAGAAAATACTCAACACGATAATAATGAAAATACCGAGACAGAACAAGCAGAAAATAACGAATCCATAAGCTTTCAGGATTTTGAAGCTTTGGAAGACTTTTTCTCCAAGGAACAGGTGAAACTTTTTCAGGAAGAACTGACCTCCTATCTTAAAAACGTAAAACAGATGTCTCTAACTTCCATCCGTTTCCTTGCTGATGATACTACCTATCCCAATGCTTCTGATATTAATTTTTTGTTCCAGCTTCCGGATAAGTCCGTTCTTCCTGTGTACTACACTTCCTCTACTGGAAGATTCTTTTTCGGTGAGGAACGTACCCCTGATTCTGGAAAAGAAATCATCTATGAACGTCCGACAGATGACAAACTTCCTTCCATCACAACAGAGGAAATTGAACAGTTACAAGAAGGAGGCTATGACGATACCTCCGTGAATTCGGAAAAAGCTGCCCCTGTCACAGAAGTTCCTGAAACTCCTTCCATGGAAGAACCAAAGGAGGTGCAGCCATGAACAATACTGAAGAACAACATCCTGTCTTCATCCCTCGCAATTTTATAGAAAAAGGGACCTTTATGGGCGGAATGTTTAAAATCCGTAATGCCATCGAAGGCGGTGTCCTGGCAATCCTGATCACCATTCCTGTTATCAATCTGCCTCTGACACTCACTGTCAGGATTATTATTCTCTGTATGACTGCTCTGCCTGCAGCTATGATTTCTCTAATTGGAATCGGTGGAGAAAGCATTACTGCGTTTTTAATGAACGCTCTGCGTTTTCTGAAAAACCGCCGGGTTATTTACCGTATGGATGTACATCCGGAGCCGAAAAAAAAGTACCGGATAAAAAAGCCTCGCAACAAAGAACCAAAAACCAAGAAACGCAAACGGCATCCAAAACAACCTGCAGAATCTTCTTCTGAAAAGAACTGCTCACAGATGTCTTCCGAAGAGGAGACAAAAGAATCCTCTGCTATTAAAAAAAAGAACGCCGGCAGTTTGACACTTCTACAAAACGTGGAATACGCAAACAGGCTCGTGAAGACATCCGGATTCTTAAATATGAGTCCCGACAATTAAAAAAAGAACAAACCGCTGCACGTAAAAGTGCGAAAAGGCAGGCAAAACTTGAAAAACAACAGATAAAGCAGCAACTTTCGGAGGAACGAAAAAAAGAAAGAACTGCGAATAAAGCTTCCAACCAGCCTCCTGCTTCCGGGAAAAGCAAAAAGAAAAAGCGAAAAGAAATCACCTTGGAAGATTATCTTCCTATTGATAAGATTGCCAATGGTGTTATCTACACGACAGACCATCGTTATGTAAAAATCCTGGAGATTGAACCGATCAATTTTCTCTTACGCAGTGCCAGGGAACAACAGGGGATCATTTTCAGCTTCATCTCCTACCTAAAAATCAGTCCTGTGAAACTGCAGATTAAGATGATCTCCAAAAAAGCGGATATCAACAAACATCTGGAACAGTCCCGTTTGGAAATGGAACGGGAATCAGATCCTAACTGCCGGCAGTTACAAAAAGACTATATCCAATTTGTCCGGCAGTTAAGTTCCAGAGAAGCGGTTTCCAGACGTTTTTTCCTAATCTTTGAATACGAACCTTTCAATGTGAATCGGAAGGTGGAGGAAAAGGAAATCCTGGCAGCTTTGGAAACTGCTGCACAGACCGCAAAAACCTTTCTATATCAATGCGGCAACGATGTGCTGGTTCATGACAATGAAGATGAGTTTACAACCGATGTACTCTACACTTTACTGAACCGTACCAAATGTACCGAAACACCTTTGCCAAAACGGATTAACCAGGTACTTACCCGCTATATGGAATCTGGCCGTGAGCAGGAAGTGGATAACATCCATATCAATGAATTCATTGCACCAGAGTCTTTGGACTTTAAGCACAGCAACTATGTGCTGGTAAATGGCATCTACCATTCTTACCTGCTGGTGCCGTGCGATGGTTACAAAGCAAAAGTAATGCCAGGTTGGCTGTCCCTGCTTATCAATGCTGGCGAAGGAATTGACATTGACTTTTTTCTGCATAAACAGCCCAAAGATAAGATCCAGCAACGTCTTGGACAGCAAATCCGGATCAACCGTTCAAAGATCAAAGATGCCTCTGATACCAATGCGGATTTTGATGATCTGGATTCTGCCATCCGTTCCGGCTATTTCCTCAAACAGGGACTTGCTAATAATGAAGATTTCTATTACATGAATCTTTTGATTACAATTACGGCAGGTGATCTGGAAGAACTGCAATGGCGGATTCAGGAGATGAAAAAACTTCTCATCTCACAGGATATGGATCTGCGGTCTTGTTACTTCCTGCAAGAACAGGGATTTTTATCTTCCCTTCCTCTTGTAAACCTGGATAAGAAGCTCTATGAACTCTCAAAACGAAATGTCTTAACCACCGGAGCTGCCAGTTGCTATCCTTTCGTCAGCTACAGCATTTGCGATGACAACGGCATCCTATTTGGAGTAAATAAGCATAACAACTCTTTAGTGATTGCTGATATTTTTGACTCCAAACAATATAAAAACTCCAATATTGCGATTCTTGGTCACTTCTGGATCCGGAAAAACCTTTACCATGCAGACTATGGCACTTCGTATGCGGCGTAAAGGAATCCAGGTATTTATCATCGCACCGTTAAAAGGTCATGAGTTTTATCGAGCTGCCAGAAATGTAGGAGGAACCTTTATCCAGATTTCTCCTGCCAGCCAAAACTGCATCAATGTCATGGAGATCCGAAAAAGTAGATAACTCTGTCAATGAGCTGCTGGACGGTCCAACTTTAGACGCATCTGCCTTAGCCAGTAAGATTCAGCGTCTGCACGTTTTCTTTTCTCTGCTCATTCCAGATATGAGCCATGAGGAAAAACAGCTTTTGGACGAAGCACTGATTAAAACCTATGCAAGAAAGGGAATCACCCATAAGAATGAATCCCTCATTGATCCCAAACACCCGGAGCATTATAAAGCGATGCCAATTCTTGGAGATGTATATGATGTTTTGATGGAAACCGAAGATACCAAACGGCTGGCTCACATCCTGAACCGTCTTGTCCATGGCTCTGCTTCCTCTTTTAACCAGCAGACCAATGTAGACCTGACCAATAAATATACTGTTTTGGACATCTCAGAGCTGACCGGCTCCAGCGATCTCTTAACGGTGGGGATGTTTGTTGCTCTGGACTATGTATGGGATAAAGCCAAAGAAAACCGTACCGAAGAAAAAGCTATTTTCGTAGATGAAGTATGGCAGCTCATCGGTGCTTCCAGTAACCGCCTGGCCGCTGAATTTGTTTTGGAGATTGCCAAGATTATCCGGGCATACTCTGGTGCCGGTATTTTTGCAACCCAGGATCTTAATGACTTTTTTGCTCTGGATGACGGAAAATATGGAAAAGGCATTATCAATAACTGTAAAACCAAAATTATTCTTAACATGGAAGATGAAGAGGCACAACGTGTAAAAAACCATTCTTCGTCTTTCCGAAACCGAAGTTATGAATATCACCCATTTCCAACGTGGAAACGGACTGATTTCAACAAACAACAATAATATCACTGTGGAATTTAAAGCTTCCAACCTGGAAAAAGAATTAATTACCACAGACCGACAGGAACTCCTGGAAATCTTGAAACGCCAGGATAAAAAAGTCGGTTAATGTTACCTGCAGCCCGAATGTGGCTGCTTTTCTTTTTAACAAAGGAGGAGATTTATGTTAAAACCAGCAAAACAACCTCATATCCGGCTAACCGCCCTTTTTCTTTGTGTCACGATGTTTCTTAGCACACTCTTTTTCAATGCCCATACCGCTTATGCTGCAGATGGAACCATTGATTATAAGGCAGGAGCCAAAATTCCATACGGGGACTATTATACTTCCCGCATGAGCTTTGATGGCAATAACACGGCTTATTGCGTTGAACCATTAAAGAAAACACCGGCTTCCGGAAAGTATCCTTATAACCTTTTGGGAAAAAATTCCCCACTCAGAAAAGCTCTTTACTACTTAAACGGTGGATATGGTTATGAAAAGGTAATAAAAGATCAATATTTCCAAGGATGGTCCGATGACAATTCTTATGTCATTGGTCATCTGGTCGTTTCCTATATCCATGCAGGAAATAATGGGGACACCGGTGCTTTTCATGGTGCACCTCAAAATTATATTGACAAAGCATTGGAAGTTGCCAACGCCATTGAAGGGCTTCCTGCCCCACCAGAATCCTTCCGTGCTTTTATCGTTCCTGGCAATGCTTCCCAAACTTTTGCAGGAAGCTGGTATCAGGTTCCAAACGGCTTTATCGAACTGCAGAAATCCTCTGCCAATACCGATATTTCCGATAAAAATGGCAATTACTCTTTAGAAGGAGCCAAATACGGAATCTACAAAGGGGAAGAACTGGTAGAAACTCTTGTTACCGATAAAAAAGGATATAGCAAAATCCAAAGAACTGGCAGAAGGAAGTTACACCGTTAAAGAAATCAGTGCCCCAGAAGGATTTGCTATAGATCCTTCCGCCCATAATGTTACGGTAAAAGCAGAAGGAACATCTACCGTAAAAGTAAAGGATATTCCTCAAAATAATCCCGTAAAACTGCTCCTTAAAAAGTTGGATGCTGACACACAGCAAAATTCTGCACAGGGAACCGGCTCTCTCGCCAATGCCGAATTTACAATAAAATTCTATACAGAGCAGTCAGCTACCGATCCCGGAGCAAATGGTAAGAAACCGGTTCGCACCTGGATATTGAAAACAGATGCCTCTGGAGAAATCCATTTTACAAAAGATTATTTGGTATCCGGGGATGAATTTTTCTATGCCAGTGATGGAAAGACCGTCTGCTTCCCACTGGGTACAGTAACCGTACAGGAAACCAAAGCACCTGCCGGCTATCTTCCAAACGAATCTGTTTTCGTGCAGCAAATCACCAGTACCGGTACGGAAGAAACTATCTCTATTTATAACGCTTCTTCTGTCGAAGAACAGGTCTTCCGAGGCGGCGTCAAAATTCAGAAGCGGGATCTGGAAACTCAGGGAACACAAGCACAAGGAACCGCATCGCTTGCAGATGCCGAATTTACCATTACCACTTTGAACAAACAGCCGGTATGGGTAGGTGGAAAGCTCTATGAAAATGGTCAGGCAGTACTTACAATTAAATCGGATGCACATGGTATTGCTGCAAGTGCCGCTGATGCCCTGCCCCTTGGACATTACCGGATTGAAGAAACCAAAGCGCCTTCCGGATACCTAACCGATGGTGCAAAGGCTCTTGAATTTGACATCACCCAAAATGGAGAAATCGTAGATTTAACAACAGAAGAGACTTCTGTTTCTAACCAGATTATCCGTGGCGGTGTCAAAATCCAAAAACGGGATCTGGAAACGGGAGAAGCCAAACCACAGGGAAATGCTTCTTTAAAGGATGCAGAATTTACAATCACCAATCTTGGTCCAAATCCTGTTCTTGTGGATGGAACCCTTTACGAAAAAGATCAAGTAGTTCTCACTTTGAAGACAGATGAAAAAGGGCTTGCTTCCACAAAAAAAGATACTCTCCCTTATGGACATTACCGGGGTGATGAGACAAAAGCACCGGAAGGTTATTTGAACGAGGGAAAACTCTCTCAGGAGTTTCATATCACAGAAAATGGGAAAATTTTGGATTTAACTGCAAAAGAAACAGCGATTTCCAATCAGGTAATCCGTGGCGATTTAGAATTCGTAAAGGTATCTGACGGAGATTTAAACCGGCTGGCAAATGTCCCATTTTCCATTACCTCCAAAACTACAGGAGAAAGTCATACCATTGTAACAGACAAAAATGGCTATGCCAGTACCTCCTCAGAATGGAATAAGCACACTACAAATACCAATCGTGGGGAAACTTCTGAAGACGGAATCTGGTTTGGCTCTTCTAAACCTGATGATACCAAAGGAGCCCTGATTTATGATACCTATATTTTGGAAGAACAACGCTGCGATTCCAATGAAGGTATGAACCTCTTAAAAATTGAGGTCTCTGTATATAAAAATCACGTAGTCGTGGATATGGGAACTTTAACGGATGATCAGATTACCATTGGAACTACTGCCCTTGACAAAGACAGCAACTCCCACTTTGCCAAACCAGAAGAAAAAATCACTCTGGTTGATACCGTAGAATACGAAGGCTTAAAGAAGGGACAGTCTTATAAGCTCATCGGCACACTGATGGATCAGGAATCCGGAAAGCCAATTGAAATAGATGGAAAACCTGTCACAGCAGAAACCACCTTCAAACCAAAAAAATCTTCTGGTTCTGCAAAAGTGACCTTTACGTTCAATGCCTCTTCTCTGAAGGGCAAAACAATCGTAGTATTTGAGGAACTGTACCAGGAGGATTTAAAACTGGCTGTTCATGCGGACATTACAGATCAGGATCAGACTATCTATTTCCCAGAAATCGGGACCACTGCAAAAGATAAGGAAACAGATATGAATCTTTCCCAAGCAGATAAAGAAGTTACCCTTGTAGATACGGTAGCTTACAAAAATCTTCTGCCCGGCGAAGAATATGTTATGACTGGAACCCTTATGGATAAAGAAACCGGAAAACCTGTCGAAATAGATAAGAAAGAGGTTACTGCCGAAACCACATTTACTCCTAAAGAATCCTCTGGAACGGTAGATGTGATTTTTCTTTTGATGGGACCTCCCTTGCCGGAAAAACCGTAGTTGTTTTTGAATCTGCTACTTATGACGGCAAAGAATTTGCAACACACGCAGATCTTGAAGATAATGGGCAGACCATCTACTTCCCAGAAATCGCTACTACTGCAAAAGATAAAGCAGACGGAGATCATTTTACCAAAACCGATAAAGAGATTACCATCGTTGACACGGTTAAATATAGTAACCTAATTCCAGGAAAAGAGTATGCACTTACCGGTACCTTGATGGACAAAGAGACAAAAGAGCCTCTTCAGGCAGATGGTAAACCGATTACTGCCACTACGACCTTTACTCCTGAAGATGCCTCTGGCAGTATTGAACTTACCTTTACATTTGATGGCAGCATCCTGTTCGGCAAAACAATTGTTGTCTTTGAGTCTTTAACGTATCAGGAAAAAGAGATTGCTGTTCACGCCGATATAGAAGACCATGAACAGTCTATCTACTTCCCAGGAATTGGAACTACTGCGAAGGACAAAGCGGATGGGGATCAGGAAGCCGTTGCTACGAAAGAAGTAACCATCATTGACACCGTATCCTACCAAAATCTGATTCCGGATACTCCATACAAACTGGTCGGCACACTGATGGACAAAACAACCCAAAAGGAAGTTATGATTGATGGAAAACCTGTCACGTCAGAAACAGAATTTACACCAAAGGATTCCAATGGTTCTGTCGAAGTCATCTTCACTTTTGATGGAAGCACATTGGCTGGTCATGATGTAGTCGTTTTTGAAAAACTTTTTTCCCTTGAAGGAGAAACAGCACTTGAAATTGCTTCCCATGAGGATCTGGACGATAAAGGACAGACGATAAAACTTACGGAAGTTCCAAAAGACACACCGGAACCTTCCAAACCAGTCAAGACTGGAGATGAAACAACCATTCTTCCTTATCTTTTACTGGCAGGTGCCGCACTCCTCTTTGCTGCCGGATTTGGTATTTTATATATCCGTAAGCGAAAAAAAGATAAGTAACTATCAATAAATATGCTCACAGGCAGCTTCTTACGGCTGCCTGCTATAAAGGTGATGAATATGGAACAATCTCGTTGTAATGCCGATGCCAAGCACATCCGGCATTTTTTAGATATTTGTGATGGAAATTGGCATTCCTGTATTTATGTTCGCTGTGTTTCCTGTAAAACCCCAGGTTATTGTAATGGCCCACACTTCTTATATCATCCAGATGAAAACGGCAGTCCTTGTATCCTGCCCATGGCAGATGCCCGTATGCTCTTCTCCCGCATACCGGAACCAACGGAATGTCTATCCGCCATAACACTGGAACAATTTCAGTCTTTATATGGACTCTACTTTGCAAAAGAAGCATTGACCGATAAGCCATGTCCTTGTTTTGCTTTACTGCGGCACCAGGAAGCATCTCATTATCACTGGTAAAAGGTTGCACTTTTGGCACTTTCTGCGTACAGGATAAGAAAGGAGGCGATTTTATGTTGAATTTCACTGCTATGATTCAAGGAATCGATACAATATTTACGAACTTTATTTTTATTCCTGCACTTTTAATCCTGTACCTGAAGTTTCGTCCGAGAAAGCCCTGGAACAAACGCACCAGAAATCTGTATCGGCTATGTATAGCTCTGATTTCTGTTTATGTCATCCGGATTTTCTGTGCAGGGTTCATCTTTACACCAGTAAATTACTCACGTTTTGCAGACAGCGGTTTCTTTCCGCTTATCAAGGCACTGTTCTATTCTTAGATTTTCTGCCATTTTGTGCCATTTAGTCCGAATCTGGGAGTAGTTTCTATGCCCATCCTATGGGAATTCATCACCTGCTTTCTTACAATATACGTATAAAACACGTAAGCGAGGTGAATCTTTATGAAACAGAAACAAATCCGCTGCCCATACTGCGGCAGCATCGCAATTTTAAGGGATGCGTCCTATGTATATGGAAATAAAGCGAAAGATGGAAAACTCTATGTGTGCAGTCACTTCCCACAGTGTAATTCTTATGTAGGAGTTCATCCTGGCACTACCAATGCCAAAGGAAAACTGGCAAACAAAGAGCTTCGGCAAAAAAGGATCCAAGCACACCGGGTATTTGACCAGATATGGCTAAACCACATCTTTACGAAATCGGAGGCTTACCGCTGGATTGCTGATAAATTCTGTCTGACTGCCAAGGAAGCACACATCGGAGAATTTAGCACTTATATGTGTGATCAACTAATTCTGGAATCCATGAAGATTCTGGAGAATAACCATATCCCTCTCAGGGCCATTGGTTGAAAGGGGGGGGATATGTATGATCATCCCGATGACAGATGATGAACGCCGATTGACAGAGGAGTACTTATATTTGGTACCTGAAATGGTAAAAAAATTGACTTCCCGTTGTGCTTATGTCTCATACGATGAGCAGCAAGATCTTCTGCAAGCCGGAAACTTAGCTTTATGCAAAGCCGCCATGAACTATGACAACACCCGTCCCTTTGCAGTTTACGCCAAAGTTGCCATACGAAATGCCATTTACAGTTATTGGAGAAAACTGCAAAAAGAACGAAAATACACCTGTTCCATGTATGCATCTTCCGAATTTGACATGGAACCCCTGCTTGTAGACCAAAAAACCGAACTATGGCAGGAACAATGTATGAACCAGGAACCCATTTATAAGCACCTGCAGTCCTTAGAAGCGAGAAGCTGCAATACACTAAGAAAAGGAATACATGCCCTGCTCCTGCAGCAAAAAGGATATACCAACCAAGAAATTTCCAAACATTATGGTGTCCCAATGAATCATGTCCGGGCATGGCAAAGCAAAGCCCGGAAATACTTACAGCAGGATACCAAATTATATACTCTTTTTATCTTGAAGGGAGAACGATTATGCTGACACTTTATACTGCAGTCGGAATCCTACGATTCCAGGATTCCATAAAGGAACATAAAACACCGACTGTTATCAATAACCGGCAGGAATACGGACTGACAGAAGAAGAATTCTTTCTGTGGAGCAGCCTCGCATTTCAAATCCGACAGATCCATGAATTGCAGTCTGCTTTTTCCGAACGCTTGAAAAAACATCACCGTTCGGAAAATATCCCCATTGAACCTTACCTGAATCGGCTGCTGCTTCGAGGACTGGTTGTAAAAGGGGATGGTTTAACTGGTGTGGATGCCCTGTACCGCCTCTTAGGAGAACTTTATATCAGCCCATTGCAGGACAGTTTTTCAGTACGGCTTTTTACCTGCATCTATCTCTGCATGAAGAAAAAACTGCACACAAAGGAACTGATCCATTATCTAAAAAAGCCGGCACGGACTGCTATAGAGGACACGGTACTCCAAATAGCAAAAAAAAGTACAGATTTCTACGGCAGAGCTTGTAACCTGTGTAGAACAGGGCATCCATCCACAAAATACAGAGCAACTTTTGACGCAGCTCTATGAAACCTCGGATGCAACATTCCGTACCCTGGCACAGGATATCCAATTCACCCATGCCGGTTATCCTGTACTGGAAGCCATCAGTAATTTGTACCTCAATAAACAGATTGCATTTGAAAAATTATAGGAAGGAGCAAATTATGCCAAAAACCATTTCTTAATAAGCTGATTGTCCATGGGGCAATCGGCTTTTTCTGTGTCCTATTTGGATGTATTTACGGATTTATAACAGACGACCAGATATTTCTCCTTATGAGTCTTTGCATCGGTGTTGGAACTGCCATACGAATTGTGAGTCTGCTACATACCATCAAGATGCATGACTATACCGAATTAACTGGAACCTGTACAAAACGTGAAGTCAGCCCACTTACCAAGAAACAGAAAATTATTTTCCGTTCCACTGACCAGAAAGAATATCACTTTACATTCGATAAAAATATCCGCCTTTTATCTGGACATTATTATCGCCTATATTTCCGGAATGTAGCAAACCTTTCGGGTGAAGAAAAGGTTACTCCGGATTTACTTGCGTATGAGGAATTATCCCTAAATGAAGATGTTTCCCCGAAGAACTCTTAGATTTCTTCTCTAAATACAATAGAAGTGGATATGCCACTTTCACATACCCACTTCTATTATGCTTTATAAGTTTTCCTTCTGCCGTCCCAGTGAAATGACAAAAACCACTCCGAACTACCACGTATTCTGTCTCAAGGATGACAGCATAACAGCAATCGCAGGGAATAATAATCTATTGTATTCCAGAAGACTCTTCAAAAAATGGACAGTGCTTTCACTTTCAGGGTTTCAAAATGCAGTAACAATATCTTTTATTTTTCTACTGTGACCAATTTTTTCATATTAAGGGCAACTTTATACTGACAGTGAAAATTCCCGCTTCATAATTCACTTGAATATCACCACTTATTTGTATTACTAGCTTTCTAGTAGCATACAATCCGATACCACTGCTTTTTATCCTTGCTTCATCTTTTGTGTAAAACAAATCAAATATAGATTTTAATTCTTCATCACTAATATAATCAGAAGGATTGCTTATTTGTATATGACAATACTCGGATTCTCCCCACATGTAAAACATTATATCACCAGTACTATACTTTAAAGCATTATCTATTAAATTACATAAAATTCTAATTAATATTTTCTCTTGAGCAAGTATCCAAATGTTTCCATGTGGCAGTCTAATATCTAATTGTTCTGAGGCACGTTTTGAATTTTGAATATATTCCTTTAACAAAGAAGTGACTACCTCTGTAATATTGACTGATTTCATATCAACTTCGCTCTCTATTGCTTCACTCCAAAACAATAAATATAAATCGTCTACTAATTTTTTTAAATAATCCGCCTTTTTTTCAATATGTTCTATATAGCTATTAACAGGTTCATTCACATTTTTTTCTAATCTAATTAACTGCAAGTAACCAATAATAACAGTTAATGGAGTACGTAAATCGTGTGATAAATTTGCTACCATCTTTTTAAAAATTTTTATCCTGTTTTTTTAGCTGATGTTCTTTTCGTTCATCTTCTTTAATTCGCTTGTTGATACTAAGTGCAAGGTTCTCAATATCTTTATCCAATACATTGACCGAGTAGATATGCTCATTATGTTCTATCCATTCTATAATTCTTCTAATTTCCCTCTTCAGATGAAAAATGTATAATATGCCTAATAATATAAACACTCCTGTTATTAAAAAGACAACTAGCAAACTTCATATCTCCTTATAATATTAGAATCTCATCACATGTATTCAAGATTGCATTATCATGTGAAACAATAATAATTATTTTATGATTTTTAATTTGATCGATCAACTGTAAAAATTTGTTTTTTTCCACTCTCATCCATAGCTGAGGTAGGCTCATCAAAAATCATTACCTGACCGTCTTGCACTACTTGGCGAATAATTGCAATTTTTTGCTTTTCTCCACCGGAAATATTACTTGACTTTTCATTAATTTGCAAATCCCAATTATCTCTTTTCAAAATACTATCACCAAAGCAATCAACGGCTCTCTGTATACATTTTACATCAAGCTTTCGATATAAAGCAATATTATTATATATTGTATCTGCTATTAAAGTCGGCTCCTGTTCTGTTACACTGATTACATGTTCTCTTATATAATCCATATCTAAATTTCTCATTTCTGTATCGTTCCATATTATATTCCCTTGATATTCATCTACATACATACCCATTAAAATTTTAATAAGTGTACTTTTCCCACATCCGTTTTCTCCTTTCAATCCATAAACTTTCCCCTTTTTTAAGTTTGTAGAAAAACTTTTTATGGTTTCTTTCTGGTCATATGCAAAATTCAAATCCTGAATTCTAATTTGTTTGATTTCATTAAGTCTTATACACCCCTTAGACTGCTCCTTAATTTCTAAAATAGATTTTATACGTTCAAAGGATACATAAGCCTCTTGGTATTCTTGACCGTATGCCACTATTTCTTTTCCATATTCCAAAATCATATTAAAATATACTGAAATCATATAGAAATATCCTATTTGCATATCTCCAGTAAGTATCTTTTTTCCTCCAATCCAAAGTAAAAATGCATACAGATATTGCCCCTACAATCCCTTCAAGATTTGCAAATGCCTGGATAGTCGCTTGTTGTTTAAATATAGATCGATATAATTTTTGATATGATGCTACTAACCTATTTGAAAAAAATGAATCCATACTATGTATTTTTATAAACTCTATTTTTTCTAATTGTTCCTGCAGTCTGGAGAAGAAATTGGATTTCTCCTCTTTCATTCCATAACTGCAATTATAAATACGCTTTTTGAAGCCAATATATATAAAAAATAAAGTGCTAATAAAAACATTGTAACTATAAAAGCAATCGAATCCATTTTCCAAATCATAAATAAGATTATACCCGCTGAAAAAACTGAAAATATCAATTCAGTCAAGGAGCTGATGAAAAAAATAAGTACATCATTCGCATCATTGTTTATCCTTTGAGATAAGTACGATAAATCAGTTCTGCCAATTACGAGTGGCGAAACTTTTTTTAAATGATTTACAATTTCGAAATTTAATGAAAATGCTGCATTAGTCTGTATCCTTATATAAAGTATTTTATTGACATAGCAGACAATTTCCTTACCAACATACAATAACAGTAATAAAAATATGAATTTTAACATTGCTGAATATGTTGTTTCCACATTAAACATATTAATAAATTGTCCCATAGCAGCCGGTATAAATGTATTTAACCCGCACAGTATAATACCCAACAAAAAATATATCCCATATTCTATTTTATATTGAAAAACATATTTACTGCAAAATTTTATCATTCCAATTCTCCCTGCTATTTCATTGAGCCATTTCTTTCATCAGCTCCAACATCTCTTCTGCATTCCATTTTACTGAAGAACAAATCTTATTTTTATAAGCAGCACACCCACCATAACATACTGGAAAAAATGAACAATCTTTACATTCTTGATCCTTTACGACATCATAGGAAAGCCATTCTACAAATTTATTTGTAAGTTTGATTCCTTTTTCCAAATTACCGATACTTCGTTCACTATATCCAATATCATTCCAACATTTATACAACGCTCCATCTGGACCTATCACAAATGAATTTAAGCTAATTGCTCCACATACACCATAATTGCTCGGCTTAACACCTTGGTACATAAAGCCTCTCTTAATCCCTTCTTTATAAAACGCAATCTCTTCTTTTGCGTACTGTGGTCGTTCCATACATATATGATTATTACATACTCCATTAATATCATCTACTGGTGCTAAATAATAACCAACTCTACCTTTTAAACCATATCTTTCTAGCCAATCAAATATTTCTGTTGCTTCGTTTATATTTGTCTTGTCAACATTAATTCTTATCGAAATATTCAAAATATCCGCACATTCTCTTATATTGTCCAATATATGTTCGAAGGTAGGCTGATGATTATGGAGAATCCTTCTACTATCATGGGCTTGTTTTGAACCATCTAAAGTAACTTGAATATAGTGGATGTCCATGTCTTTTAATTTTTCAGCTACTCTTCTAGTCAATTTATAACCATTTGTGACCATATCCGCATTATATTTGCAACCAAGTGGCAAAACAGACTTTATCTTTTTGGTTAATTTTTCAATAGTTTCAATTGCCAATAATGGCTCCCCTCCATACCAAGATACCGTTAATTCATGTATATGCTGATATTTTTCTTTGAGCTGCGATGTTAATTGATCCTGAACAGTCTCAGACATAGTAATATATTCTCTCCCTTTTTCATAGCAATAGGGACAACAAAAATTACATGCCATAGTTGGGGCAATAGTTAATGTAAGATTTGAATCCGCAAACCTTTCTATTTTATTTCTTATAAGCAATTCTGCAAATTCATCTTTATCATCTTCAACTAGCATACCACCCTCTAATAATGCTGACTCTAAATCAGGCTTTGAACATTTTTTCCCTTCTTTCATTTCATAATATGATTTTTCATAATCAGTATCTAATTCCAGTATTGCAGATGTGACCGTATTGTAAATCAAACAACTTTTATCTTCTTTTTTCTCTATATTGTATCTTGATAATTTCATTATTATATCCTCTTTTCTTAATCTCTTGTTTTCACAGTGTTCTTTGCAATAATGAAAATGTGCCCAGCATATTGCTGAGCACATTTTCCTTTACTGACTACAAATATCTTTAGTAACGAATTACACATGTAGCCTTTTTAGATCCACAACCTTTATCATTGTAAACCCAGCAGATTCTTGTACTTTTGTCCTCTGATGCTTTGTTAATCCACTTCATTGCAATATCCTCCTGTAAAATATTTATTTATTTCAAAGTAGTAAGAGCTACTTGAAACACAAATTAAAGTTCTTGACGTTTCAATGCAAAATGCATTAAAACTATCCCCACCAGGCACGCACCCATACCATACATAATAGTTCCAACAACAATCCCATTTGTCATCCGATATCCACAAATATTATACATATAAGTGGTCGGGTTCATAACACAAAATGCTTTAAGAAGCACTGATTGATTTTGAAAATTCTCATATACCATAGGATAAGTAATCGCACCTGCAAAGAAATATACACATGATAAAGCTGCCACAATTCCTGTATTCTTTACTAAAACCGTAATCAAAACCGCCACAGCTTCCATTCCAATCATAGCTATCATATTTAAGGTAACCATTCCGATAAAAATCAAAAATTCCTCACCTTTATAATGAAAACCATACTTCCATGCTAATCCTAAGCCTAATGCAGTTTCCACAATATAATAGAGAATAAAAAAGTGAACATTTATCACCAGTAATTTACTTAAAAATAATTTGGTTCGATTTATCCCATATACGACAGAAGCTCTTATTGTTCCTTGATGAAATTCTGCAGATACCATTGTCGTAATATAGACAATTAATCCAATCCAAGAAAAAAAATTAAATTGATAATGCAAATCTTGCGATTTCTGCAGCTTTTATATTATTCATGTCGTCTATGTAGCAAATCCAACCAATGCTATCTATATTTCTATAATCACCAAAAGTCATAAACAATGTATCATTTCCCACAACGAACGGTATAAAAAAAATAAATGCCATAAATACTAAAACCCACTTCGAGGCTCGCGAATATTTCATTTTATAGTACTCTGCTTTAAGCTGTCTCATTCGATTTCACCTCCGATAATAGATTTGTGTAATACTCTTCTAAGTCTTCTCCTTCATATCCTATTTTTTCTACACCAACTCCTCCATATACTAATTCTTTTGTTATATCAGAAATATTTTTATTATAACCAAATACCTTAATCACATTTCTTAAATAAACTTTTATTTGACTTTCTGGATACCTCTCATCTAAAATACAACTAGCCTTTTCCACATTGTCTACTTCGATATGAACATGACGACGACATTTCTCATCTAATTCTTTATCTGTAATCTGTTGTAACATTTTTCCATGATGTATAAATCCATATACAGTTGCAAGTTGATGTAACTCTGGCAAAATATGACTGGATATAAGTATCGTTGTACCATCTTCTTCATTCATATTCTTTAAGACTTCTCGCACATATTTAATTTTGGTTGGATCTAAGCCATTTATTGGTTCATCTAAAATTAGCAACTGTGGGCGACCAAGCAATGCAATTGCAATTCCTAATCGCTGTTTCATCCCTAAAGAAAAAGCCTTCACTCTTTTATTTCCAGCGTCCTTTAAATCCATTATTTCCAGAACTTCATCAATACTACTTTTTCCTGGAATTCCTCGTTGAGTACGCTGGATTTCCAAATTTTGGCGTGCTGTCATGTCCATATACAAAGCTGGATTTTCAATTAAACATCCTATCTTATTTCTTTCATCTTCAAGATTTTTTTTACCAAATAAACTTATCTCACCTGAAGTCGGCTTTGTTAGTCCTGTAATAACTTTCATCAGGCTACTTTTTCCTGCACCATTTTCTCCAACCAGTCCATATATCTCGCCCGCTTTTATCGTAAGATTTACCTGATTAAGTACCATATTTTTTCCGTATGCTTTACAAATATCTTTTGCTTCCAATATTTTTTCGGGTTCTTTCATTCTAATCACTTCCCTCGTTTCTTAAATCCTATAATGATAATGATAATGTCTAATTCTAACATTTCTCTTAAATCAGTTCTTAAATTTCCATAAAATTATAAATTTATCTTTATATTTTCCCACTCGCCTATGAAACCTTCAAATTATTTAAAACAGTAACTTGTATGAAATTACAAATCATGTTAGTATTTTTACCATACCTATTACCAAAGGAGTTTATTATGATTGATATATTATTAGTAGAAGATGATAAAGAAATTTGCTTTATTCTTACAGAATTATTAAAAAGAAACCATTACAATGTTTCAGCATATCACAATGGGATAGAAGCAATTGAAGCTCTTTCCTCTAAAAAATATGATTTAATGTTATTAGATTTGATGCTTCCCGATTTGCCTGGTGAAAAAATACTATTTCACCTAAAAAAACACAACAATTCTATTCCAGTTATTGTTATATCTGCCAAAAATCAGCCTGAGATTCGTATAAACCTTCTCCGATCCGGTGCAGATGATTATATAACTAAACCTTTTTATCATGAAGAAGTTCTCGCACGAATAGAAAGTGTTTTGCGCCGTTGCAGCGAAAGTCCCCAAACGGAATATTCCTTTAAAGATATTCGCATAAATGTGGATGATCACAAAGTACTTGTAAATAACACAGAGCTTACTCTGACTACTACCGAATATAACCTCTTACAGCTACTAATCAAACATCCAAAACAGACTTTTACAAAGGAATCTTTATATCAACTTATTTGGGGAAAAGATTATATTTCAGATGATAATACTCTCAATGTCCATATAAGCAAACTAAGAAAAAAACTAGAGCATATAGGAAACCAAGCCCCTTATATCGATACTGTATGGGGAATAGGTTATAAATTACACCGTTAGAATAAATTCACGCAAAAAATACCATTACAAAGATTAATCTGTAACGGTATTTTTTACCCTATTCACTTTTTTCATACTTTCAAACAACTAGGTATACCCTCAACAATTTTTTCAGGCACAAACACTTCATTAACTATCACATACGTCCAAGCACCATCTGAGTTATCCGTAGTTTTAGACACTACAATGGCTTAACTTCCACGCAGTATATATTAAATCTACGAATTACAAATGCAAAGACACAACTTCGAACCACTACATATTCCTTTCCAAGGTAACGGTGATTGTGGTCTATGAAAATCATTTGTATTTCAGCTGACCATAAAAAACACCGTTGCAGATTCACTCCCCCACAACGGCATCTTTCATTTTTTTTATTCGATTTTATCTTCTCCTGTTGCCTTTATAAATCTCATAACCTCATCAATGGTTTTCCCAGATGCTACCAAAGCCTTAAACAGCTCATCTTTCTGCTTCTCTTCTATCTCTTTTTGAATCTCTTTTGCTTTATGACGCAGTTCCTTTAAATCGGACTCTTTTGTACGAATCTCCTGTTCCACATACTCCAGTTGCTCTTCCAAAGATGTGTTTTCCAGTTTTTTTCGTCTTGCCATAATGCATCCTCCTAATAATTTTTCCTCATTCTACCACATTTTATCTACTCTGAAAAGGTAGTAGTGTTTTATGAAAATTTTATATCTATTTGGGATTATCCTCATAAAATACTACACTTCCAAGCATTTTGACACAAAAATTATTATTTCGAATCGCAAAATACTATATATGGTATTTTATCATTGACCTTCGCTATATCTTGTGTTACTATGATATTGTATTTAAGTTTTGTGTTATCCCTTTATAGGGTGTCTGGATACTATCTCCAGTACACATGCAGTTTAAGTTGGAAAATCGTGTCATTATAATGCCGTTTTATACGGTGCTATAATGGCTACTTTTTTTTATTTATCACTATTTTATCGCCCAAAGGGCAGAAAGGAGAATTTTTATGTCATCTATTATCATTGTAACAGGAAGGGTAACTGCCGATCCGGTTATGCAACAAGCAAAGAATTCCGGAACTGAATACATCAGTCTGGGGCTTGCTACCAACCAGAGAGGTCAAAGCGGAAAGGAAGAACCCATCTTCTATCAGTGTTACTGCAACAAGTTTCTTGCAGATCGACTGATAAAAGCCGGTGTCAAAAAATCAACGTGTCTCATGGTCTACGGAGATTTAGAACTCCATCCGTATATTCACCAGAAAGGCAATAATGCAGGTCAAGCAGCTATCACGCCGCAAATTATGGTAAAGGACTGGCAGTTCTTACCTGCGAATCGTAATGATACCAATGCAGCAACACCTGTACCGGGGAATCCAATGGTCGGAAATCCAAATGTTCCACCAGTACCAGCAAACGGTGCTACTTATAATGGAAACCCGGGAATGAATCCTTCCGGTACCGTGCCTACTGGCGCAATGCCAGTCAATAACAATATGATGCCACAGGCCGCCCAACAGATGTCTTATGCTCCTGCAGGGGGATCGGCTTATGCACCACAGGGATTTACGACTGGCAATGTGTCAGGTGATGGATTTACCAATATTCCGGAAAATACACCACCACAGCAACTTCCATTCCCGTAAATTATCAAAGAACCCTAAAATGAAGGAATTGCGACTTTCCAGTATCTACTGGTCTGCTGCAATTCCTTTTTCTATTGAGACAAACATGGAGGAAATGAAGTGAATACACAAAAGAAATTTCTTAAAGTTCTAAGTATGCTCACAATAATTTTGTTAATTGCAACTATATTCATACCAGGAAATGGAAATCGTAATGCAGTCGCAAGTATCGGAATCCTTGGCATCCTGCTGCTATTTCTTTCCACACTTCTTCCCAAAATCCATAAACTGACTCTAAACCTACTCAAGAACCAGGGCAAAACAAGCCCTTGGTCTTCTTTGAAATCATCTGAGCCAGTTTCCGAAACAGAAGAATTGCTTTGGAGACAAATCAGCTATCAGATTACCGACAAACTACAGGCTGCATTTCCAAATGCAACATGGGAATTCCAGAAGTCGCCATCCATGAAGCAGCTCCTTTGCGGAAATCCCATACGTCTGAGAACCTTTCATACGGAGGACTACAACTTTGCGGAAGCACGTATGAACCAATACGGATATCTGGAACTTCAAATGCTGACCATTGCCAGCCTCAAAAAGACTGTCACAGTTACCGATGAGGACGATGTTCCTTTTGCTGATCCGGAATCCTGGTATTCCTTAATTGGCAAGAAAAAACTGGAGAACCTTATCGGACAGCTCCATGCGAAAGGACACCATAAACTCTATATTAATGAAAACGGGCAAATTTACATCCAAAATGGTGATACAGCGGAAATCAAGGATTGTTTTGATTATTTCCCGCCACGAAACTATTGGGATATTCTCATTTCCATCTTCCAAAAAGATGAATTGACCGCAAAAGAAAAGGACCAGGCACTAGAATTATCCTGGATAAAAGAATAAAGGAGGAAATACTATGCCAAATACAAACTTTGTCCCTAACTGGACTTTTGAAAGAACGCTACCATTTCCATTTGACAGCTATTCCGGGAAAAGTGCAGTGATGAAAGACATCGCTTCCAAATACTGTAATCAGCCTAAAAAACGGGCTACTCTCCATTCTGCTACTTTGCAGGCAGTTTTTTCTTATATGGATTTGGAAAATCCACCTGCTGGAAAAGCAGAGGAAGAACTCGGAGCCATTGGAAGCCAAGCAAACAATTTTACAATCGCAGAATATCCAAGCCGTACCGGGTTGCTGCATGTAGTGGTCTACAACCGTATGACTGGGAAATTTATAGCCGGAAAGTATGAAAAACCTTTGGATCTGGACAGTAAACCAGAGCCATATCAGTTTAAAAAAGATGAAGATTCCGGAAGTGCTCTTTATTTTGCTTTAATGCCTACGTTTCTTTCTGATGACGAATTCAATGAAAAATATCAGGAATTAAAGCAACACCGTGATGACGGTTTTCCTGACCTGCCCAAAGCTGCAGAAACGGCTGCGGTTCTTTGTGATAACGTGTACCGCAGGATCCGTTATGGTGATTCCCTTCCTATCGGGAACATCAAAGTTGACACTCCTGCAAATGGCGTGCTCCAAAGACTTACACCACTGAATATCCAAAAAGGTGTTTATGCACCAACGGAAATTATCCAGGGTACCTTTCAGGTATTAAAAGGTGGACATCACTATACTGCTTCCGCCGTTTCAATTCCCAAAGAAGATTTTGTCGATAAATACATCCTGTCCAATTCTCGGACATTAACTTCCCAAGAAGAATCAACCGTTCCTATTCTCGAAGATTGGTATGTAATCCCAAAAGAAATCCAAAGAATATGCGAACATGCCAAATTAACAACTGACAGCAAGCAGCCTATGCGGAATTTTATGCTCCGTGGGCCTGCTGGAACGGGAAAGACCGAAGGTGCCAAAGCCATTGCTGCAGGACTTCACCTGCCTTACCGATGCATCACCTGCTCGGCAAATACAGAAATTTTTGACCTTCTTGGACAGATTTTACCTGATGTAGATGAAAAACAGCTTTCTTTGGTAGGGGAACTGCCCTCTTTTCAAGACATTACCCTAGATCCGGCTACTGCCTATGAAAAATTAACGGGTACTTATGATGAAAAAGTATCAGAAAATACAGTTTATGAAGAATTGATCCATCATATATCTGAGGAAATGAAACAGAAACAAGCTGCTACCTCCAACAGCCAACAGTTCCGCTATGTGGATACACCACTGGTTGAAGCCATCCGAAACGGCTATCTGGTAGAAATACAGGAGCCTACGGTGATTGCCAATCCTGGTGTACTGGTAGGGCTTAATTCCCTGTTGGACCGTTGTAACAGTGTATTTCTGCCAAACGGGGAAGTCATCCATCGGCATCCGGATACTACCATTGTAGTCACAACTAATCATGACTATGCCGGCTGTCGTCCCATGAACCAGTCTGTCATTTCAAGGATGAATATGGTCATAGATATGGATGAACCGGATGAAGAGACCATGGTAGAGCGTGTTCTTGCTATTACCGGATGTTCCGATAAAAAATCAGTACGTACCATGACACAGATTGTACGTTCCATCGCACAGTATTGTCAGGATAACCTGATAACAGATGGCTGCTGTGGAGTCCGGGAATTAATTGCCTGGGTTCAGTCTTTTATGGTATGTGGCGATATACAGGAAGCTGCTCATTATACCATTTTATCTTCCGTCACTGCCGATTCTGAAAGCCGTATCGAAATTGAAGGTTCTTGCTTGGATACAGTTCTTGCATCATAACACACTATTGAGGAACACCTTTTATACCGAAGCCGAACTACGCAAAACTCTGGCAGAAAATCTCGTTTATTTAAGAAAATCCAAGCAGACGAAACTCTCTCAGAAAGCCGTAGCAAGACTTCTGCATCTACCGGAAAAAACAATTATGAACTATGAAAATGGGCATACGCTTCCATCTGCTTACGCCGTCTTTCGGTTAGCCCAGTATTACGGCTGTACAATGGAAGATCTCCTAACCCAAAATATGAAAAAGAAAGAAAGGTGAAAAAATTGAATAACACTCAAAAAGCTTTAAAAAGAATGATTCGGGATACGGAGTCAAAAATCACTGATGAAGAACTCTTTCTTTCATCGGCTTTCCAAAAATACCAAACATCTCTGGCGAAAACGGCTACTGGCCGTTCTCGCTATGGACTTCAGGTGCTTATGGAATGGGACAGTTCTGAAAATGCAGACATCGCTTATACAGATAATTATAGAATTCACTGTAACGCCGCAAACTCGATAACCCAAAGCTTTCCTTCCCGATTTCTGCGGTCACAAAGCCTGACTGGTCTAACTGGACATGAAATCGGACATCTGCGTTACTCTGATTTTGCATCACTACAGCTTTATCTGACCAATATGGAAAATGGTTCCTTCTATCCAGAAGCACCAGACAATCTGCCTTCTGGATACAAGGCAAATCTGCAGGACATCTTAGATGCCATGGAAGAAAAAGATAACGCAACGTGTCTGACGCTATCCCGCTGTGCTGCACAGTTTAATAATATACTGGAGGACATCTACATTGAAGCCCGGATGTGTGAAGAATATCCCGGAACTTTTAAGCAGGGAATACAGATCAATAATCTGCGGATGTCTGAATTGATTCCTTCTATACAGGAACAAATTGACTGTGGCTATCAGCCGTTTTCCATTATGAGCAATTTAATTTTGTCTTATTGCCGGACTGGTAATATAAATAACCGCACGAATTATTCTGGAGAATACACAGACACCCTTTCAGACTGCATGGATTATATTGACGATGCTTTAATTGCCACACAGGGGAAAGAACGCTTACGTGCTTCCAACTATCTTTTAGTACTTTGCTGGAACTATATTCAGCCTATGGTAGAGTTAACCAGAGAGTCTTTAAAAAAGCAGGATAGTACCCAAGTTGGCGATGCTCTGGAGGATCTGCTGCGGAAAGAATCAGGTAGCGGATCTCCTCTTCCAACTGGTAAAAACGGAGGAATCCCTAAAAACATTCCAGGTCCTACAGTAAAATCAAAAACTCCTATAACCTGTGACTTATCTGGTCTTGATCCAAATTACAGACAAGATGCAATCAACCAGGCAGAAAAAGTACTGCAGGAAGAAGGAGGAAGAATTGAACTTGCTAAAACTACAGCAGTATTAGATGGAAATAATCCAGGAATCACATACGCATCACAGTATGCCGGTTCCGGTTATGAAAATGCAGCGAATGATTGATGTTAGAATATAAATAGTACAAAATAAACATGACCATTTTCAATAAATATTATATGATAGTCATAGATCAAGAGAGGAGAATGGTTATGGCAAGAGGTACAAGGTATTCACAAGAGTTTAAGGAAGATGCAGTAAGATATCGGTTGGAGCATCCTGAGATTGCGCTTCGTAAGTGTGCTGAAAATCTTGGAATTAGTGAATCAGCACTAAAGACTTGGATGAAATCAGCAAAGGAACATGAAGGAACTGTTCCTACTCGTGGTTCAGGCAATTACGCAAGTGATGAAGCAAAAGAAATCGCACGTCTGCAACGAGAATTACGCGATACAAAGGATGCACTTGAAGTGTTAAAAAAAGCAATCGGTATTCTGGGAAAATGACAAAAACTCTTTACGCTGCTACATCTAAATATGTAGAAGAAATTAACAACCTGCCTGTGAAACGTCAAGTTTCTGTCAGCGGGATACTGAAAAAATTGGACGTTTCACGATCTGGTTATAATGCATGGAAGAAGCGGGTTCCTTCGGACACGTCTATTCGTCGAACTGTTTTAAAAGAAAAAATCCAAAAGATTTATGATGATTCACATCAAAACTATGGTGCTCCTAAAATTGCAGCTGAATTGCGGAAATCCGGAGAAACTATTACTGAAAAAACAGTGGGAAATTATATGCGTCAAATGGGAATAAAAGCGCAATGGATCAAACCGTATACTCAAACAACCATTGATTCTGATCTAAGCCAGAAACTAAAAAATATTTTGAACGAAAAATTTAATCCAGAACATCCAGATGCTGTATGGTGCTCAGATATCACTTATATTTGGACATATGAAGGATTTGTATATCTTACCAGTATTATGGATCTATATTCCAGAAAAATCATTTCCTGGGTACTAAGTGAGACGCTGGAGGCATCTCATGTAGTAAAATGTATTGAAAAGGCAAAACAGTCCAGACATATTGAAAATCCGCTTATTTTTCATTGTGACAGAGGATGTCAATATGTATCAGAAGCATTTCACAAGGCAACGGAAGGAATGATTCACAGCTATTCCAAGAAGGCTTATCCTTGGGACAATGCTTGCATAGAATCGTTCCATGCCCTTTTAAAACGAGAGTGGATTAATCGTTTCAAAATTTTCAATTATACTCATGCATATAAATTGATTTTTGAATATATCGAGACGTTCTACAACACCGTCCGTATTCATAGTCATTGTGGATATTTATCTCCAAATGAATATGAGGAACAATATCTAAAAAATCTGGAAACGACTGTAACAAGCTTAGCAAGTTAACAATTACATAAAAAGAGAAAATTGGTTGTATTTAATTTGTACTTTTTCTTGACATAAGACCAAAGAAATCTCTTAACGATTGTAATGTAACTGTAAAAGATGGTGTTGTTTCTGTCTTAAACGGTTATATTCCGGTTGCATCTACAGAATATACAGCTAAAAATAACGGGGATGGAACTTATACAGTAACAGCTGTAAGCACATCTAAAAACTATATAGGTTCTAAGACTGTTAAAGCAGACGGTAAAGCAGAAGATGAAAGACCAGCAGCTCCAATGATCAGCAGCGTTAAAGTTGTTGGCAACAAAGCAACTGCTATTCTTTCCGGTGATTCCGAAGGTGCTGCAGGTTACGACTATGTAATCTCTACAGACCGCGACTGCATCACAAACAAAGACTACGATTCCGTAAACAAGAATCAGGTTCAGACTTCTACTACATTCAAATATGTACAGCAGGGAACCTACTACGCATACTGCCACGCTTGGAAACGTGACGAGAACGGTAAGAAGGTATTCAGCGACTGGTCTAACGCATATCCATTCGTTGTATCCGCAATCACACCGGACGCTCCAGTTATCACAAACGTTAAAGTAAGCGGATCTACTATCAAAGTAACATACAAAGCAGCTGCAAACGCAACTGGTTACGATGTAGTACTGGGAACTGGCTCCAAGAAAGAAAACGGTGAGACACGTCCATACAACTATGGCGCTCACAAGAAACTGAACCTCAAAGAAGGTACAGTAACAGCTACATTCAAGAACGTACCAAAGGGAACATGGGTAGTTGGAATGCATGCATTCAACAGAACATCCGAAGACGGAAAGAAAGTCTTCAGCCCATGGTCAAACCTGAAAAAAGCTACTGTAAGATAATCCATTTGGGTAACTGATACAGATTCCTAAAAAGAAAGCTCCGGTCATTGCGACCGGAGCCTTTCTTTTTCATATGGATAACTGATCTGTATTTAACGGACAAAAAAGATTATTTTATCGTAAGAAACAAATAATTTATGTTTTTATATATACAAAAGCACTAATAAAGTGTTGCTTTTTATATGTAATTTATTGCATTTTCGCTAATTTTCTTTCCGGTTGTTCCTTTATTGCATCAAATTTGTCCGCTAAATAAAAACTACTGTACTCATTTTACTTATTGTGTCCACCTTATAAAGTACATTATATAGATGTATTGTATTTGTCAGAGAAAAAATTTACGTACAATCCCCTGTCGAAATCTTTTAATAGCCAATAGGCCATAAAAATGTTACAATATGTCTATCAATAAAAACATTACGAATCAATGAAACATACAGATATAGACATATGATTCTTTCGAGGGAGGTCAGGTATGGGATTTTATTTGAACAGTGCTGCACCTTATTTTTTATACAAAAGTGAAGTCAGCAGTTTATATTTGTAATGGATGAATGGGATAATATTTTCCACAGAGATTTTTGTCACAGAAAATGATAAAAAAAAGTTTTCTTCTTTTTCTGAGTAATCTGCTGAAAGACCATGCATACGTCACTATGTCATATATGACCGGTATCCTGCCTATTTCTAAATATTCCAGTGGTTCTGAGTTGAACATGTTTATGGAGTTTAAGATGACCTCCATGGAAATTTTTGGAGAATACTTTGGTTTCACTGATGAAGAAGTTGATAATCTTTACAAAAAGTACCTGCATTTGTGTAAAGATCCGCAGGTATCACGTGAAAGCCTGCGTGAATGGTATGACGGATATTTTACAGTTTCCGGTAAACGTTTATATAACCCAAGATCCGTTGTAATGGCCTTGCGGTTTAATCAGATTTCCAATTACTGGACCAGTTCCGGACCTTATGATGAAATTTTTTACTATATTCAGATTTCTGACCAGATGCTCGAGGCTACATTATCAGGAGATACGCAAAAGATGGCAGATATCCTTCAGTATGCTCACAATACGGAAGCTCCAAGTCTTTCAATACAACAACGAAATAGAGCTTTCTGCCATTGTCAATCTGGTGTATCTGTCAGCAACGAAATAAGTACCGAATCGAACGTGAAAGATAAGGCGGGAAAGGGCTATGTTGATTTTATTTTTTATCCATGGAATGTTTCAGAACCCTGCATCATTCTTGAATTAAAAGTGGATAGTTCCCCTGAAGAGGCAATACAGCAGATCAGGGATAAAGATTATATTCTCCGCTTCCGGGGAAAATTAGGGAAAAAACAGAAACTATACAGGAAAGATCCTGGGTGTTGGGATCAGCTATGACAGAGAGACAAAAGAACATCAGTGTAAGATAGAAATTTTATCAACTTGAAATTCATAAAAAGAGGGCTCCAGTCGTTACGACCGATGTCATTATGACCGGAGTCTTTCTTTAATAAAAATATTTCTTCCTTTAATAGATAATGTAATCAAACCATTGTGGTATATCCTGGGATAATTTTACTATTTTTCCCCTTCGAAAAATAGCAAAGCGATGAAAGCTATTACTATTGTCATAAAAAACTGCCAGGTCACATTCTTTAAGCAGATACTGCAAATTTGAAAAAGATTGAAAGTATCTTTTTTCAAT
>ENA-OQJY01000012-OQJY01000012.1-human-gut-metagenome-genome-assembly--contig:-NODE-12-length-34131-cov-4.410746_pt1 | contig 34131 bp, 40 predicted proteins | sample MGYA00242643_ERZ504788 | MGnify/ENA primary metagenome ERZ504788 (study PRJEB26092, sample SAMD00036361) | human gut metagenome | host: Homo sapiens | study: EMG produced TPA metagenomics assembly of...
TATGCAGAAACATCCTTGGTTGCAAAAAATATATTTCCAAGCTGAAAGATATGGATGCACCTGCCATTATCCGTCTTCTTTATAATAAAGATATATGCAAGTGTTCTTCCTGTGGTGGTAAGATTATCCCTCTGCCTACAGAACAACATTTTATAAAACCAAAACCACATATGCTCTGTTAACCTATCATAACTGTATATTTTTTTAGCTTCCTTAGGGAGGCTTATTTCTGGTGTCATAATACAGGACTGAATTATAAATTCTATGTGTTTCTATGTGTACACGCTATCCTATTATAAATAGAGTGTCAGAATTAAAAGTCCATATAGAGTTGACGCGCTTTGTTCAACCAGAAAAAATCGAAATTGATGCAAACGAAAGGGCAGTTAATGAAAAGTCTCAATGCTGCTTTTTCGTTTGCACCACCTTCGATTCTTTCCTTAACGATTTTAATGTTTCTATTATACCATAATGATACTATTATGAAAAATGAAAAAATAGTTCACGGTTTATATGCCAAAAATAATAAAAAAGTGTATCTTAAAAAGGCAACTTGCATATGCTATAATGGCGGTAGCTAAGAAAGAAATTATCAAATCCAAGCAGCACACCCCCTTTCTGTTGCCAGATTGGGTGCGACAACGTAGCTATTATATCATATATTCCAATTTTCTGGGGCGAAGAAGAATCAAATACAAACGTTTAATGCAATCAAGGCGTCAGTCCGGTATTTCCGGAACTGACGCCTTTTAAGCATTGGAAATTGTCAATGCCACTGTTTTGTCTTACATATACTTCTTCACAATATTCTCCACAATATTCTCCATTACTTTCCACTTATGTTCCATATCAGAGACAAGTTTAAACTGTGTCCTTGCCCGGTCCAAATTCTGCCCCGGTCTGTGAATTTTAAAATAAATGTCTCCCTGAATATAATCCATAAGAAACCTCATTCCACATTCATAGGTCATAAGCCTAGCGCCCATCGGAAGCAGCTTTATCTCTTCCTGTGAAAGTTTTCCACCACAGCCCTCTATAAAGCCCTTCGCACATGCTTCAAAAAGCTCTAAATCGCACCACACTTTATCCAGATTTTGTTCATCCTCTAATGCTGTACTTGCTCCAATCCGCACCGCATCTCCAAAATCATTCATGGCTACCCCAGGCATTACAGTGTCCAGGTCAATCACACATATTCCTTTTTTGGTATCCTTATCCATGAGGACATTATTAATTTTTGTGTCATTATGAGTCACACGAAAACTGATTTTCCCACTTCTCAGCAAATCCTGAAAGCAGTCCACAATTTCTTCCCTGTCCAATACAAACTGAATTTCCTCCCGGACCAAATCCACTCTGCTGCACACATCCTCTTCCACTGCCTTTTTGAATGTCTCAAATCTTTCTCTGGTATCATGAAATCCCGGAATTGTCTCATGAAGTGTTTTCGCCGGATAATCCGCTAACATACTTTGAAATCTGCCAAATGCCAGACCGCCCTCATAAAGTATTTCAGGATTATCTATCAAATCATAGCTTACAGTATTTTCAATGAATACATAAGCTCTCCAATACTCACCTTCCGAGTCCACGTAATAGGGTTTCCCGTCTTTTGCAGGAATGACATTTAATGTCTCCCTCTCTGGATTTCCACCGTTAGCTGAAATTTTTCTTTTTAAAAATTCAGTGACTCCAACGATATTTTCCATTAATTCAACCGGGTTTTTAAAGATACTCTTGTTCATCTGCTGTAAAATATAATACTTTTTTACTCCCTGCTCGTTTTCAAATGTAACACGGTAAGTATCATTAATATGTCCATTTCCCCATGGAATTTCTTCTTTATATACACCTTCAAAACAGAAGTTTGCAGCCGCTTCTAATTTTCCGCAGAGCTGTTTTGGATAAAAATCATTCTCTTCCAGCTTTTTCACTGCTGCCATAACCATTGGTTTATCTTCCCTGTAGGTAACTCCATACCACTTTTCTGTTGTAAGAAGAACTTTTACTTCTGCTTTATTGCTATCTAACAGTCTGCTGACGACCGACGGAAGATAATATTCACATTTCAGTGGATTATGTTGCAGACCCTCCTGCAGAAAATCACGAAATCCATACGCAATCTCTGACAAAAATCCCTTGCTAAATCCCCATAAATTCATGGAAACAATCGTATCTCCTGCCAAATCCGTATAACTTTTTCCATCATCTTCCGTATATGCAGCATTCTCTCCACGTTTTACAATCGTTGTATGTTCTGTTACACTGACAAGTTTTCCATCACCATCAATATCACAGACACCTCTTGCCACACTTCCATTCTCCGTCAAAGTATTTTTCAACTGATATCCTACCATTGCATACTGATACTTTTCATTATCTTCATGCACACTCAGATAATCATAAATCTGCTTAAATGCTTCTCTTCCATAATAGTCGTCTGCATTAATCACTGCAAATGGTCCGTCAATCATATCTTTACAGCTTAAAATTGCATGCGCAGTTCCCCATGGCTTTACTCTTCCGGCCGGAACTTCAAATCCCTCCGGCAGATTTTCCAGCTCCTGAAATGCATATCTTACTTTCATAATCTTTTCTATACGATTCCCTATAACATTATGAAAATCTTCCGCATTCTCTCTTTTTATTACAAAAATAACCTCTTCAAATCCTGCAAGATAAGCATCATAAATAGAAAAATCAACAATAATATGTCCATATTCATCTACTGGATCAATCTGTTTCATTCCACCGTAACGGCTTCCCATTCCGGCTGCCATAATTACAAGTACAGGTTTCTTCATATTCTTTATACCTCCTGATTAAACAGCGTACCATTTAATCTCATTTGCCTCTATTTTCAACGCAAAACTGCTTCCATCTCCGCGATAGATAACCGTATTCTGTGACTCGTAGGTATTATTTACAACACAGAATTTGCCATTTTTTACATATGCATGTACTTCCACATTGAAATTTGTACTAAACCACTGATGTAATAAGTTTTCGCCATGTGTACTCCACAAAATGCTTCGATAAAGAATTCTGCTGTTCTCAAAGCTATATGGCAGTCCACTGATATAGACCGAACGGCCCTCACCAAATTCATGCACAGCCATCTGAACTTCTTTGTCCCTCTGTACCAGAATTTCTGTTCCCTCATACGCAAACATATTCTTCTTGCCCTCTCCGAAGTCAACAGGCTTTGTTGTATCTGCAAGAATAAAGTGATTTTTGTGTTCTTCCCAGTTATACTTATCGTAGTTTAAGGTAAATCCGGTTTCTTTTTCCACACCAATTAAATCAGCAAGCTGCAGATAATGTCCCTGATACTGGTGTCCTGCCGGTTCCCCGACACCGATAAATCCACCGCCCCGGTAGACAAATTCACGAATGGCTGCGGAAATAACTGCATTCTCCCAGACTGCCCCGCCGGTGTGTGCCGTATCCCCGTCCCCGACATTGATAATGACATCAATATCCTTTAATATATCCTTATCCTTTAAAATATCATCAAATGAAATAAATTTCACATCAAACGGTGCGCCGCTTAATGCCTCGATAATTCCCGCATAACTGTAATTCTGTTTCTGATATAAGGCATGGTGTACCATATGGCAGCCCCAGCTGCGGATTTTGCCCCAGCTGTTTAAAACAGCAACCTTCTTCACACAGTATGGTGTTGTTCCTTTTGCATTCTCATATAGTTCACGGAATTCATTGCACACGCTCTCCACATAGTCCAAAAACTCCGGGAAATCTAATGCAAGCTTTAAATATCCGCCATATCCGATACGGTCGATTGGTTTTCTTAAAATGGCACGGCGTGCTGTCACCCAGTTTTCCTTTGCTTCCTTGACAGGATCTCCGCCCTCATGGAAGGTATCCGGGAAAAAGTATGGAAGGAATCTTCCTTCTGTATATTTTACACCTTCAATATCAGAGATCAGACGAAGTGTACTTCCGTTTCCAACGCTTCCTACCACTGCGTCAAGACCGATCGTTGCAAACTCTTCCATGAATGGTTCTGTTCCGATCCAGTGATCCCCCAAAAACATCATTGCCTCTTTGCCGCATTCATGTGTGATGTCAACCATCTCTTTTGCAAGCTTTGCAACTTCCCTGCGCTGGAATGCCTGAAAATCCTTATATTCTTTACCAGGTACACGATACTGATTGTTATAATATCCCTGGTCAATGATATATTCCGGGCGGAATTTATAACCCATTTCTTTTTCAAACTGCTCTAAAATATAAGGACTTACTGACGCGGAATAACCATACCAATCCACATATTTTTCCCGCTTTAACTCGTCAAACATCAATGTAAACTGATGGAAAAACGTCGTATAGCGAATGACATTGACATATGGATGCTCCTCGCAGAATTTACGCAGGCGCTCCATGGAATATTTATGTGTTTTCGGCTGCCGTACGTCAAACGTAATCTGATGTTCGAAATCTTTCCAGTCATTTGTCACCGCATTGTACATATGTACCGGATCCCAGATAATATATGCCAGAAAGCTTACTGTATATTCATGAAACGGTTCTGCCTCATGAATACAGACGCACCCTGACTCCTCATTATATTCCCACTGCGCTGTCGATACCACCTGACCTGTGGAACGGTCAACAACCTCCCACCATCGTTTAATATCATCTCTTGTATTGACCTGCATTAACTCATCCGAAATCCCCTTCATCAGAGGAATTTGCAGTTCGCTTTCAACAGCCGTATAAAATCCACTCATAATATAACACTGCTGCACCTCATCCGGGTTCGCCTTCGCCCACTCATTATCTTTTCTCGTGGTGTAGTAAGTTGCATAAATCTTTGCCCCGGTCTTTGTCAGCTCTTCCGGGAATTCTGTTCCGTCACAGTCGCGGATTGCATCCGCACCCCAGCGCTTCATTAATTCAATTGTTTCTGGAACAACGTCCAGATTTGTAGGAATTGTGACACGTCCTGTATTTTTCTCACTCATTTTTCTTCCTCACTCTATTTCATCCATATAATTACTTTCTTTTCTTCTTTTCTGCAAAAGGGCAATTATAAATCCACAATGCCATTAATAAACAGATAATTCCAATAAGCATAATTCCTAAACCTGTCATTTTTCCTGTCATACCCCGTCCAAAAACAGACAGGCTTATTCCGGCAATAAAAAGAGCTGCCATTAAAATTATTCTGCATTTTGTGTGCTTTTTCCAAAATTCCATTTTAATCTCCCTTCTCATCAACCCTTTAAACCACCAACAGTCATTCCCTGTGTCAGTTTATTCTGAACACATATATATAAAATTAATGTAGGAAGCATTACTATTACAAGTCCTGCGTACATAATTCCATACTGTGCTGCTGACTGCTGTGCCTGCATCAGATTTAATAATCCTACCGGTAACGTTTTCGGTCCCTTTGCCGAACTCATTAGTGTCATGGAAATGATATATTCATTCCAAAAAGAAAGAAAATTAAACAAGATTACTGTAATAATAGATGGTTTTGCCATTGGGAAAATAATTTTCCACATCGTTGTACTATAACCTGCTCCATCAATATATGCCGCCTCTTCATAATCATGTGCCAATGTTGAAAAATACCCTGACAACAGATAAATTGTAAACGGAAGTGCTGTCGCAGCATATACGATTGCGAGTATGACCAGATTATTTAAAAGAAAACTTTTCCCAATTACTGATTTCAGCCAATTGTCTCCATCTCGCAGCATCAGAAAAATTGGAACAACAATATAATTCACGTTAATAAAAAGACCACCCATAAAAAGCCGCATTTAAAGATTTGCTTCCTTTAAATTTAAAACGTTAGACAAACAGTAAGCTGCCGGCAGTGCAACAATTAAAAGAATTACAAGTGCCAAAGCTGTAACCAATACGGAGTTTAACATGTAATCTCCCATTTTTGCTGTATTCCAGGCATCAATAAAGTTCTGAAAATAAAAACCCTACCGGCAAAGTCCACGGATTTCCATAAAACTCTTTATTTTGCTTAATGGATGCCATAAACACCCATGCCACCGGAATAATAATACTGACTGCAAGCATTATTAAAACTAAATAGATAAAAAATTTATACAACCGTTCCGCAGAATTCGGATTATTTTTCTCTCTCATATTTTCTCTCCTTAAAACTCCAGTGGTTCACGCTCTGTAACTTTATTTACAAGTGCAGACAATGCAAACGAGAAAATAAATATTACAACACCTATTGCCATACTGTATCCATATAATCCGGCATCCTTCTGTCCATACATATAGCTTAGTGACACTTCAGAAGCTCCGTTTGGGCCACCTGAAGTCATAGCTTTTACAAAAAGAAATGCCATATTAATAGTAGAAATAATAAAAAATGTTAATGTTGTACGAATATTAGTCCAGATCAACGGAATTGTAATCTGAAAAAACTGAACGAGCCTGCCTGCACCATCTAATCCGGCACTTTCATACAGGCTTTTCGGCACACTCGCCATAGATGCCATGTACATGACCATATAGTAACCAATCGCCTGCCAGATCATTGCAATAATAAGACTGACGATCACAAGCGATTCACCTTTCCACAAAATCGGGTTCTCCATTTTATGAAACAGTCCGATAATACTATTTAGCATTCCGTTCTCCGGCTTATAAATTGCAGAAAAAATACCTGCAATTACTACAACCGATAAAATATTGGGAATATAAAAAATAATACGGAAAAAATTCTGTCCCCTGATTTGTTCTCTTGACAGAATGCCTGCAAAAACAAGTGCAAATGCAAAGGTAACTATTGTAACAACAACAATAAGTAAAATCATGTTTTGCATGGACCTTATAAAATTAGTATCCGATATTAATGTTTTAAAATTTTTCAGGCCAACAAATGTTTCATTCGGTGAATATGCACCTTTTTCAAATAACGACATCCGGAATACATTTAAGGTAGGCAATATCATAAACACAAAAAATAAAATTACTGCTGGTGCTATGCATACCGCCAAAAAACCGCTTCGTCCTCTGGCTTTTTTCATACTTTCACGTTCCTTTCAAACAAACCGTACTATTTAAAATTCGGCGGACAAAAATTCTGTCCGCCGACTCATTTTTACCACTATAGCATTAAGGCAAACTAAAAACTCTTATTTCAAATTCGCCCGCATCTGGTCACTTGCCGAAATAATTCCGTCAATCCATGCCTGCTCATCCATATCGCCTGATACTAATGAGTTTACCGGGTCAAAGAATACTGTTCGCACTTCCACGCCCGGAATTGCTTCAAATGCTGCGAAATTACCCATAGCTGCCTTTGCTCCATTATCATAAATAGAGTAGAACATTACGTTATCACCACTTAATTTGTCTGCAATTCCTAATACTGGCTGGATAGCTCCTGCTTTTGCAAAAATTTCACATGCTTTGTCACTGTATAAATAAGAGATAAATAATTTTGCTGCATCCTGATGCTCTGCACCAGAAGGAATCCATGCCTGCTCAAACCATGTATAACTGTATGCATCTCCGCCATCTTTTACTGCCGGAAGAGCTGTCATTCCCCACTTAAATCCATCTGCACGAGGTGCTTCTGCCATTTCTCCAACGATCCATGTTCCATTTGGCATAAAGATTGCTTTATTGTCAAGTACTAACTGCTGATTCTGTGTGAAGTCCTGATCATTTGCCTGCGCAGGTGTGACCGGATTTGTGTACTCAGCTAACTTTGCAACAATATCAAAGCATGTCTGTGCTTCCGGAGTTTCCCAGATGCCTTCCGCATAATTTGTTGCTTTATCAAAAAAATTCCGGACCACCTGCTGAATACATCAGTGCGTAGAAGAATGCATCAAAATAACCTGTTGTAGGATATGTAAATAAGTAAATTCCCTCTTCTTTTGCTTTATCTCCTAATTCCCACATTTCATCCCATGTCTTTGGAACATCCCATCCTTTTTCTTCTAAAAGACCTGCATTATAAAACAGACCACATGGAGAATAAAACATTGGTGCAAGATATGTCTTTCCATCACCATAAGGATTGGTCAATGATGTGTCTGTAAATCCTCCTGCAATCTTCTCTGAAACAAGTTTGTCTTCTCCCGGAACTTTCATAGATAAAACATCTGTAATGTCAGTAATCATATGTCCCTTAATAAACTGTTCCGTCAACGCAGCTTCACGTCCCGTGGCAAGATGAATAACATCCGGGTATTCGCCTCCCTGCATGGATGGTCCAATTACATCCTCTAATTTTTTATCTGTTGTAAGTTCTACTTTAATTCCGGTTTCTTCTGTAAATGCATCTGCCACTTTCTGCCACATTTCAGAACCATAAGCTGTCTCAATAGCAGCTACACTGATTGTTGTTCCAGCTTCTTTTGTCTTGCTGGTATCTGACGCAGAATTCTCCTTTCCTGAATCTGTACCGCACCCTGCAAATAAAGATGCTACCATTACCATACTCATCATTGTACATAAAATTTTTTTCTTCATAGTAACCTCCCATTTTTGTTATTTTTTACTATAAATTCTTATGTTTCCTTCCTTACATTTGTTATTATAGAGTACGCCATCTCTTTTTCCTATCCATATATTGCTCTATATTTTATAATTCTTGCTTTATTTTAAAAATCTTGTTATTTTGTTTTTTTCATTGTATACTAAGTACAACATCGTTCCATTTTAACTAGGAAATCATTGCAATTATGACATGAAAGGAGTGTATTTTCCATGAGTAACCGCAAATTTAATCTGGATAATGAGGTACAGCCGGAAATCCATTTCCGCCTGCTTTCCATATCAGCATCCAAATTTGAAAATGACTGGACTTCGTTTCCCCACAGCCATCATTTTACGGAAATCTTCTTTATTAAAGACGGCACCGGACGCATGCTGATTGAAAATGAATCTCTTCCTGTCTCCTCAAACAGCCTTGTCGTGATCGGTGCACAGGTAACACACACAGAGTTTTCCGATCCGGAAAATCCACTGGATTATTATGTGCTCGGGGTGGAAGGATTAAAACTGAATACTGACAAAGAACCGGAATACATTCATGTCCCGGCTTCTGCAAACTCGCCTTTTATCCGCCAGTGTTTTGAAAATATCCTGCGGGAAATGCATAACAAACAGGACCGCTACGCAGAGATCTGCCAGCATTATCTGGATATTTTAATTTTATATTTCTGCCGGAAAGACCATGTATCCTATGAAGTGGTGGATGCGCAGAACAGCAGCCACGAATGCCACAAGGTAAAACGCTTTATCGAGCACAATTACCAGAGCATGATCTCTCTGGATTCGCTTGCCGAAAACTGCAGTCTCTCAAAATATTACCTTTCACACCGTTTTACAGAGCTGTACGGGAAATCTCCCATCGCTTACCTGAACGAAGTTCGGCTGGCGTCTGCGCGTGACCTGCTGCTCACAACCAATCACAGCATCGAAGAGATTGCCGGATGTATCGGGTTTTCCTCTACCAGCTATTTTTCGCAGTCATTCCAAAAAAATTTTCATGAATCGCCACAGCAGTTCCGCAAATCCCACCGTGTCAGGACATGACCATGTTTCATTTTTTACATAAAAAAATAATTTTCTAAAAATTTCCCCGAAAGAATATCATATCTTTCGGGGAAACTATGCCTATCAGCCGGATTGGAAAGAGAAAAATGCTTTACCGTCTTCTTATAAAAAATTAAAAATCCCGGAAATCCGCTTACCTGCAGATTCCGGGATTTTATAATTACATATGATGTGCCACATCTATTCTGATAAGTGCCTTCCTGAGTGCAAACTCTGCTCTCTTCACATCAATCTCTGCTGTGTGATTTGAAAGGCGCTGCTCTGCCCGCTCCTTTGCGGCCTGTGCGCGGTCTATGTCTATCTCATCAGGCCACTCTGCAAGCTCTGCAAGAAATGTGACCTTGTCTCCAAGTATTTCCGCAAAGCCTGAATGGATTGCGGCTATTTTCTCCTCATCGCCATTATGGATAGTCACGATTCCCGGTGCAAGCACTGTCGTGAGCGGTATATGGTTTTTGTATACACCAATCTCTCCGTTTTGGGTATTGAACTCGAGGAAGTCTGTCTCTCCCTTGTAGAACACCCTGTCTGGTGTGATTATTTCTATGTCAAAAATGTTATCTGCCATGAAATCACCTCACATTACTGCATCTTGGCACGGACTTCATCTATGCTTCCAACGTTTAAGAAATAGCTCTCCGGTACATCATCATGCTTTCCTTCGAGTATCTCCTTAAATCCTCTGATGGTCTCGGCGATAGGCACATATTTGCCCTCGAGTCCGGTAAACTGTCCTGCTACGAAGAACGGCTGTGACAGGAAACGCTGCACCTTACGTGCACGGCTTACTACGAGCTTATCCTCCTCTGAGAGCTCATCCATACCGAGGATTGCGATGATATCCTGCAGCTCCTTATACTTCTGGAGTATCTCCTGGACAGCGTGTGCCACCTCAAAATGCTCCTGTCCCACGATACGCGGATCAAGGATACGCGATGTGGATGCCAGCGGGTCTACAGCCGGATAAATACCAAGCTCTGCGATAGAACGCTCAAGTACTGTCGTGGCATCGAGGTGTGCGAAGGTAGTCGCCGGTGCCGGGTCTGTAAGGTCATCTGCAGGCACATATACGGCCTGAACCGATGTGATTGAACCGTTCTTTGTTGATGTGATACGCTCCTGAAGAGCTCCCATCTCTGTCTGCAGTGTCGGCTGGTAGCCAACGGCTGAAGGCATACGTCCTAAAAGTGCTGATACCTCTGAACCTGCCTGTGTGAAACGGAAGATATTGTCCACAAAGAGAAGCACATCCTTGCCGCCTCTGTCACGGAAATACTCTGCCATTGTAAGTCCTGCCAGGGCAACTCTCATACGTGCTCCGGGTGGCTCGTTCATCTGTCCGAACACCATGGTGGTCTTGTCGATAACACCTGACTCCTTCATCTCGTAGTACAGGTCATTTCCCTCTCGTGTACGCTCTCCTACACCGGTAAATACTGAGTATCCACCATGCTGTGTAGCGATGTTGTGGATAAGCTCCTGGATGAGCACCGTTTTTCCTACTCCGGCACCTCCGAAGAGTCCGATTTTTCCACCCTTCTGGTATGGGCAGAGCAAATCTACAACCTTTATTCCTGTCTCAAGCATCTCCTGCGATGTAGCCTGCTCCTCAAAGCTAGGCGCAGGTCTGTGGATTGCCCATTTCTCCTCTGTCTGTGGAGGCTCAACCTCATCGATAGGCTCTCCGAGCACATTGAACATTCTTCCAAGTGTATTCTCCCCCACCGGCACAGAAATAGGTGCTCCTGTTGCGATAGCGTCCATGCCGCGGACGAGACCATCAGTAGGTCCCATGGCGATACATCTGACTGTATCGTCGCCCAGATGCTGTGCAACCTCAACGACCAGCTTTCCGCCGTTTTTCAGCGGCACCTCGACTGCATCGTTTATCTCAGGCAGATTACCCTCTGAAAACTTGATATCCAGAACGGCACTGATAACCTGTATGATTTTACCTACATTTTTATCTGCCATTTATAGTTTCTCCTTCTTTTTTAATTCATATGATACACTCGCCTTTTTGGCCATTCACAGACACACATGCCTGCCTTCCCATGACCGGATATGCATGTATCACTCTATCGCATTAGCTCCTGCAATTATCTCAGTAAGCTCCTGCGTGATTGAGCCCTGACGCGCTCTGTTATATTTCAATGTCAGATCACTGATCATATCCTCTGCATTGCTCGTAGCAGAATCCATCGCCTGCATTCTGGCTCCGTTTTCACTGGCAAATGACTCCACCAGTGCTCCGTAAAACAGGCTTGTCACATATTTTGGAATAATAAGCTCCAAAGCCTCCTCCGGATTCGGTTCAAAATTCATGAGAATATTGGAGTCCTCTTTCTCATCTGCCCCGCTCTCATCCAGCTCCACCGGCAATAGCTTTATGAGCTTCGCCTCCTGTGTAACTGTGTTTTTGAAATGGGTATATGCGAGATAAATCTCCCCCACCTGACCGTCTGTAAATGCCTTTAACACTCTTTTGCAAAGTGCCGCCGCATCCTCGTAGGTCGGGTCCTCCATCATCTCCGGTGCACTCTCGACTATATGATAGCCCTTTGACGTAAGCAGCTCCTCACCCTTTGCTCCCACAGCGTATATGTCGAGCTCTTCTTTTTTGAAGTCTCCGTGTGTGATGAGCTTTACTATATTGCTGTTGTATCCGCCTGCCAGTCCGCGGTTTGATGTCAAAACGACTACCGCCTTCCTTGGCGAATCACCGGCCTTTAAGTATGGGTGCTCCAGATTGCCGCTCTTTGCAAGCATCGAGCTTACTGTCCTGTACATATAGTTGAAATACGGATCTGTTGCCTCCGCATGTGCTCTCGCCTTTTGCAGCTTGACGGTAGAAACGAGCTTCATGGCCTTTGTGATCTGCTGAGTACTTGTAATACTGCTTTTTCTGCGCTTTATGTCTCGCATCGAAGCCATTTTACCACCTGCCTTCTACTAATATCCAACCGTCTAACGGAACTGCTTTTTGCATTCCTCGATTGCCTTTATAAGTGCCTGCTCCGTATCATCGTCCATCACCTTTTTCTCCCTGATTGCTTCAGGAATCTCAGGATATCTGGTATCAATGAAATCAAACAGCTCTGCCTCAAATCTTAAAATATCCTCGATTTTGATATCAATAAGATACTTCTTTGTCGCAGCGTATATTATGATAACCTGCTTCTCTACAGGCATCGGCTTGTACTGCGGCTGCTTTAAAATCTCCTTGATTCGTGCTCCCTGTGCGAGCTGCTCTGCTGTGCTTGCATCAAGCTCTGAGCCAAACTGTGAGAACGCTGCAAGCTCTCTGTACTGAGCCAGCTCTACTCGAATAGGTGCTGCAATCTTTTTCATTGCCTTTATCTGTGCCGAGCCTCCAACTCGTGAAACTGAAAGTCCTGCATTTATGGCAGGTCTGAAGCCAGCGTTGAACATCTCTGTCTCGAGATATATCTGACCGTCTGTGATTGAGATAACATTGGTCGGGATATATGCCGATACATCACCCGCCTGTGTCTCAATGATAGGAAGGGCTGTGAGTGAGCCTCCACCCAGCTTGTCTGACAGTCTCGCTGCTCTCTCCAGAAGCCTTGAATGGAGATAGAAAACATCTCCCGGATAAGCCTCTCGTCCAGGCGCTCTCTTTAAAAGGAGTGACAGCGTACGGTATGCTGCTGCATGCTTACTCAGATCATCGTAAACTATGAGCACATCCTGTCCGTTTTCCATCCATTCCTCGCCTATAGCGCAGCCTGAGTATGGTGCGATATACTGTAACGGTGCAAGCTCTGATGCTGTCGCAGCCACTACTGTCGTGTAGCTCATGGCTCCGAACTCCTCGAGCTCATTTACTATGGATGCAACCGTAGAAGCCTTCTGACCGATGGCTACATAGATACATTTCACACCCTGTCCCTTCTGGTTGATGATGGTATCTATCGCGATAGCCGTCTTTCCGGTCTGTCTGTCTCCGATAATAAGCTCTCTTTGTCCTCGTCCGATAGGAACCATTGAGTCAATAGCCTTTATACCGGTCTGAAGCGGTGTATCTACTGACTTTCTCGAGATAACTCCCGATGCTACTCTCTCTATCTGACGATATTTGTCCGACTGGATAGGTCCCTTTCCGTCGATTGGCTGTCCGAGCGCATTTACTACTCGGCCGAGCATCGCATCGCCTACCGGCACCTCTACCACTCGTCCTGTGGTCTTAACTGTATCTCCCTCGTTGATATTGCGCTGCTGTCCAAGTAAAACAGCACCGACATTGTCCTCCTCGAGGTTTAATACCATTCCATATACTTCCCCTGGAAATTCCAAAAGCTCTCCCTGCATCGCATTCTCAAGACCATGAATACGTGCGATTCCGTCTGCCACCTGAATGACTGTTCCTACATCAGCGACTTCGAGCTGGGAAGCGTATCTTTTAATCTGCTCCTTTATTACTGAGCTGATTTCTTCCGGCTTTAGATTCATGGAGCGCATTCACCTACTTTCAATTGTATTTTTGTCAAATCGCGGGTGAGTCTTTCTAATCTGCTGCTGACAGATGAATCCACCACTCTGTCCCCGATTCTGATTTTCATACCGCCTATGAGCGCGGTATCCACCTCAAAATGCATCTCAAATTTCACGTATTTTGTCGTGTCAAGAAGTCGTTTCTCCACAGCAAGCTTCTGCTCCTTTGAAAGCTCAAATGCAGATGTGACGTATGCTGTTCCGATATTTTGGTACTCCTTGACTCTGTCAAGAAAGTAGTCGAAAACTAAGGTAAGCTCTTTGTAATGATTCTTTTCTATAATCATTCTCATAAGCCCTACCAGCTCCGCTGAAACTCTTCCCCCAAATATTTCTTCGATGATTCTGACCTTTTCTTCTTTATCAATCTGCGGATGATCCATCAGCTTTGAGAGGTCATCATTTGCAGCAATGATTTCCTTTACTGCTGTTACCTCGTCAGACAGGCTGGATAGCCTGTTGTCCTCAAGGGCAGCCTCAAACAATGCATCACCGTATACCTTAGATACTAGCTTAGCCATGTTGATTCTCCCATTTCCTTAAGTGTCTCTTCAACGAGTGTATCCTGAATGTCTGTGGTGATCGAAGCTGCGACAGCCTTTTGTGCCATAAGCGATGCTATCTGTATCATCTCCTGCTTCATATCATCCATGGCATGCTTCTTCTCAAGCTCTGCCTCTTCTCTGGCTCTCTTTATGATGCGTGAAGCCTCTTCCTTTGCATCATCCACAATCTTGTTCTGGTTTTTAAGCGCCTTCTGTCTCGCCTCTGTGAGAATAGCCTCGGCCTCTTTATCGATGTCCTTAAGCTTTCCCTCGTACTCTGCCTTTAGTGCTGCGGCACTTTCCTTGTCGGCAACAGCTGTGTTTATATCGCTTTCTATCCTGTCCTGCCTGTCCTTTAACAGCTTCCTTGCAGGGTTGAAAAGCAGATACGACATCAGCATGAAAAGGAAAAATACTGCAACTGCCAAAAGTACTGTATCAAAGAGCAACTGCGCATCCAGATTAAACAAAAATGTATATCCCTGTGCTAACAACTTTTACTCTCCTTTCCGTTGGCTGTATCGCCGCACGGTAATCCTCTGCGGCAAACCGTAATATACTATCCGAGCGGATGAACGAAAAGTAAAAGTAATGCAACAACGAGACCATAAAGACCTGTTGTCTCTGCAACCGCCTGTCCTAAAAGCATGGTTGACATAATCTGTCCTCTTGCTCCCGGGTTACGTCCTACGGCTGCTGCACCATGTCCTGCTGCGATACCCTGTCCAACACCAGGTCCGATTCCGGCGATAACTGCCAAACCTGCACCGATTGCTGAGCATGCTCTGATTAAATCCTGTCCATTGATATCCATAATTGAATCCTACCTAAAAATACATCTTATAGTTTTACCTCATCCGTCTCACATGCCTGTGTAACGTATGTCATTGTCAGCATACAGAATACATATGTCTGAATTGCTCCTGAGAACAAATCAAAGTATACATGCAGTACTGACGGCCACGCTATGGCTATAAACCTTAGCAGACCATATACCAGCGCCATGATAACAGTTCCTGACAACACATTGGCGAACAAACGCAATGATAATGAGATAGGAATTGCAATCTCACTGATAATGTTGATTGGCGCCCATATAGGCAGCCACGGCGGCAGTGGTGAACACATACCGGTCCAGATATCCTTTGCGCTTTGATGCTTAGCCTTATTGAATCTGATCATGAAAAATGTAATAAGTGCAAGCGCCAGTGTGGTTCCGTAGTCGGCTGTCGGTGGTCTTAAACCAAACAAGCCTGAGATATTACTCATCAGTATAAATATAAAAATCGTACTGATGTAGTTTACAAACCTCGGAGCCCACTTACCCATGGTTCCCTCAACCATCTTGTCGAGCATCTCTACGATGAGCTCGATGATATTCTGAAAGCCGTCCGGTACTTCCTTTGCTTTTTTAAGCTTCCTGTTTGCCACTATAGCGAATATGACCATAATGGCCATCACTATGAGGATACAGGCATGCGATGTGGTAATCCAGACCTCCTGACCGAATACCTTTATCGAAAAAATACCATGGATCATAAAGTCGATATTGTCTGCGTTACTTTCCAGTAAAATCGCCTGATTCACATTATCACCTCCTCCTTATTAAGTTTACCTGCTGTTTTGCTACTCTGTCTCCATTTCGCCGGCGGAAGATGCATCACTTCTCCCGGAAAATCTGTCTGTCACCTTCATAAATAAAGGCTGTAAATACGCTGAAATCTTGAGTCCCAGCATACCGACAAAGGCCATTATCAGATTTCCAAAATCAAATAGTCCCAATATAAATAACAGGACCGCAACAACAATATACCTTAAAAGTGATTTTGCTACGATCCTGCGATTGGCATCCTTTTGTCCATATATGGCGGTCGCGTCATATATGACTGTGGCAATATTGACAGCCATACCAACAGCTATCGCTATCCCATACCATAAGCCGATAGAATATGAAATTTTGTCTGTGACAAACCATACCCCAATAAGCTGCACAACAATCCCGTAAAAAACTATCCCAAATACAAGTCCCGGCAATGCGTCATTTATTCTTTTTAACATCCTTCTCTACCCTGCTAATACTGTCTGATATCTCTGTTTCCATAGTACTCTGCCTGCCCGGTGTGTGTCTGACGGCTCTGCCATCATCCTCTGACTTCAGGAATTTTTGAACCATGCGGTATATATTGTTTGCCCCCGCAAACGCTCCAATGAAAAACAATGGAACAGTTACCCAGTCCGCTCCGGTCTTTTTCCCAATCCACACACCGGCCAGTGTGCAGAGAAATATCGGCACAATCATGTTGATTCCAAACTGGAAAACCATGATAAGTGCATTCATTACCTCTTTCTTATTGTCTCTTTTCATATACAAATTATTATATCATTTTTATTGCTTTTGTCTACATTTTTATGTGTAAAATGCATAAAAAATACATGCGTTTCATGTTAAATCACGTCAATTTGACACAACAATTGCAGTATTATCACTATTCACGACGATTACTCCCATGTCATAAGTCTCTGTGAGGTCCGGGCTGTAATCTGACAGCAATAACCATACAACCAATAAGTGTACATTACACCACAAGTGCTACAGCACAAGCGTCACCTCACGGCCTGTGTGCTCATACCTGCGAATTGTAACGCCCGCTGCCCTCAGCATCCTCTTTGAAGCTGTCACGCTGGCCGTGCCCTCGTATTTGTCACAGTCGTAGACTACTTCCCTGATGCCGGACTGTATGATTGCCTTAGCGCACTCATTGCACGGAAACAGGGTGACATATATGGTCGCTCCCTCAAGGCTTCCACCCCTGTAGTTTAAGATGGCATTGAGCTCGCTGTGTGTAGAATAGAAATACTTGTTATCCTCTCCCTCTCTGGCCCAGGTGAACTCATCATCTGAGCAGCCAAGAGGAAAGCCGTTATATCCCATGGAGAGTATCTTGTGCTCCGGGTCCACTATGCACGCACCCACCTGGGTATTCGGATCCTTCGAGCGCATGCCTGAAAGCATCGCTATGCCCATAAAATACTCATCCCATGAGATATAATCCTTTCTCTTTTCCGAAGCTCTCATATATACACCTCCATTCAATATGGTCTATCACACATTTTATTACTTGGTTCCGAAAATTCTGTCTCCTGCATCTCCGAGTCCCGGCACAATATATTTGTGCTCATTGAGATGATCATCGAGCGCTCCTATATATACATCCACATCAGGATGTTCCTCTGTGAGTCTCTTTACTCCCTCAGGAGCTGCAATTATGCACATAAAGTGGATGTTTTTCACACCGCGCTTTTTGAGCATATCAAGTGCTGCCACTGCTGAACCACCTGTTGCGAGCATCGGATCTACCACAAATACCTCTCTGTTTGCGCAGTCTGCCGGAAGCTTGCAATAGTACTCGATAGGCTCTGCTGTCTCCGGGTCACGATACATGCCGATGTGTCCAACCTTTGCGGCAGGGATGAGCTCAAGCATGCCCTCCACCATACCAAGTCCGGCTCTTAAGATAGGAACAACTGCAAGCTTTTTGCCCTTTAATTCCTTTACAGTGGCCTTACAGATAGGAGTCTCAATCTCCACATCTGTAAGCTCCAGATCTCTTGTTGCCTCGTAGCACTCAAGCATCGCAACCTCGCTGACAAGTGTTCTGAAATCCTTTGAACCTGTGTCGGGTTCTTCTCCATAATTCCAATCTTGTGCTGAATCAGCGGATGATCCATAACTACTACCTTACCCATAATATTTGTTCTCCTTTGTCTTATATTGTGTTATATTTGTTTGTCTTTTATGTATTTGCATTTAAGCGCTTTACCAGCTTCTTAAGCGTAGCCCTGAGGCTTTCATAGCACAGTCCGTAGCTTTGAAGTGTGCCGCCGTAAGGATCCAGTATCTCAAGCTCATCGCCCACATACTGTGAAAGCACAAAGACCTGCTCCGGGTCGATATCGGTAAAGCTTTCTATAATGCGCTCGCGCTGTGATGACTCCATGGTAAATACCATAGTACTCTCTGTGATATCCGATTCCTCAAGCTGCGTTGACACCATGCCCTCCGTGGAAATGCCATTGCTTATGAGCACTGCCTCTGCCTTCTGATTGACCGGCTCCGGAAACTGGACAACAAGTCCTCTCGCCTCAATCTCCATCGGCACCTTGAGTACAAAGTCGTTCATGATGCCCTTTGCCATCTGCTCCCTGCATGTGCCGGTCTGTGCGACAAAAATGATTTTGTCATACTTCACATGTGTGTCTATCACCTGATGGCCTGCCGCCTTTAGCATACGGTTCATGATGGCCTGTCCTATACGCGGTGTGGAGAAGCTCTCCGAGAAAATCACATCCACATCGAGCTCATCACAGTCCCTTAATATACGGTAAAGCTCATGGGCTATCGAATCCTCATCCGCCCTGCTTCCCATCGACAGGACAACATCTGCATCGTAAAACTGCTTTGTCTCCTCTGTCGCAATGACTGCTATCTTTTTGCCATCATCCCTGTGCGAAGCCACAAGCTCATTTATCTTTGCAATCACATGCTTTCTCGTACCGTCCACGATGACCATGTCAGCCTTTGGCGCATAGTGCTTGTACTTCATGCCGGGTGCCTTTGGCTTTCTCGTGTCATCTGCCGCTATGATTCCCGGATCTACGATAACCTCTTTGCCTAATACCTTTGAAAGCATCTGTGGTGTGATATAGCCCGGGCGCAGCACCATAGGTGTATCCTCTGTCAGGTCAATGATGGTGGACTCTATTCCTATGCCAACCGGTCCTCCGTCTATAATCATGGCTATTTTGCCGCTTAGATCCTCAGCCACATGTGCAGCCTCTGTAGGGCTAGGTCTACCGGATGTATTGGCGCTTGGCGCCGCGATAAGACAGCCGCTTCTTCTTATGAGATCTAGCGCTATAGGATGATTCGGCATACGCACAGCCACTGTGTCCATGCCGCCTGTTGTGGCATACGGCACTGCATCGCCCTTCTCCACTATCATGGTAAGAGGTCCCGGCCAGAAAGCATCCGAAAGCTTCCTTGCATCCTCCGGCACTGTCTTTGCGATGCGCTCCAAATCCGAAAAATCTGATATGTGTACGATAAGCGGATTGTCCGACGGACGCCCCTTTGCACTGTATATCTTCTTTGATGCCTCCGGATCTAAAGCATCACCGCCAAGCCCATACACTGTCTCTGTCGGAAACGCTACAAGCTCACCGGCTGCAATCAAATCACCTGCCTCCTGCATGAGCTTATGGTCTAAATTGTCCTGATCTATTTTTATAATTTTTGTTTCCATTTTATATCCTCACCGCACATACTACAGTAATATACCATGTGCAAACACTAGTTTTTCTAAATAATCATGTGTTTTTATTGTAACACTTCAGAGCCACCTCGAAAGCAGGAACATCTGCTGCTTACATGTAAACATGATGTATCAGCTTTTGTTCTCGGAGGTTCTGAATTGTTTTCTATTTATTATACAATAGTAACAATAGCATTTCAAGTTTTACTCAATATTTAGTAATTTTTATATAAGATTGTGTAAAAGTAAGTACAATTTTATTTGGCATTGCATTATTCTGTGTTTTGTACTACAATGCAGATAAGCCAATAACGGCGAATAATGATCATTATTTTATAAGGAGGATTTCATTATGGCATACGTAATTTCTGATTCATGCGTTAGCTGTGGTACATGTGCTGGTGAGTGCCCAGTAGGAGCTATCTCTGCTGGTGATTCACAGTACGTAATCGATGCAGATTCTTGTCTCGATTGTGGTACATGTGCTGGTGTTTGCCCAACTGGAGCAATCAGCCAGGGCTAATTTTTAGCATACTGTAAGAAAGAAAGACGACCTGTTATGGGTCGTCTTTTTTGTGTTGTAATCGTCTTTGTATTGTAATCATTTTTATACTGTAAGCGTTTTTTGCAGTAATTATTTTATAGCGTAAGCGTTGTCATGCATGCTCTACAGTCTCACCGGATTAAGCTCATGCGTATGCGTCTTGTCGCGCCCCTTCTTTCCCTTGGTGTCTGCAGCGCTTATTTTTGTATCTGCAGGCATGTCCGCGTTCCTTTTCCTTGAAAAAAGCCCCTTTCTACGCAGATTTCCGCGTATGGCAGCGTCCAGCTTTTTATATCTCTCCTCCTGCGCGCTGTCCTGTTCGCGCATCAGATAGTTCATTTCCTTTAATATCCGCTCCTGCACATCAGTGGATATCTGCTGACTCAACTCCTCATTGTTAAGTGCTATGGCTCTCCCCACGATATTGCTCATCAGCTCGCGAAACTCATCCATACGCTCATCTGCCGTGCGGCTTCGATATGTATGATTGTATCCCGGCAGTTCATCGTGATATGCCGGATTATACCCTGACATCTCCTGTTTCACCGTCTGATTTGTGATATTCGTGTAATTTACAGGCTGCACGGATTTTTCCATAGCCGCAGGATTCGGTGGATTTAATGGCTCACCCGGTGCATCCGAATGAAGCATATCGCGGATTGCACGAAGCTGATAGCCCTTCTCCTTGAGCTCCTTTATCCTTAAAAACTGCTTTATATTATCTCTCGTATAGTATCTGTGACCAAGTTCATTTCTGGGCACATCAAGTCCCAGCTCATCCTCCCAGTAACGCAACACATGAGTCTCCACATCCACGGCGGCTGCCGCATCGGAAATCATGTAACGTACTTTCTCCAAATTGAAGTCCTCCTGTCTGAAATTATATTTTATTCGCTATACGCTTTTGGCACATCGAAAAGAACCAGCACTGCGAAAAAAGTTATATCGCTGTACTGGTTCAATTATAGCCTTGATAGAACTCTCATTCAATTGGTTTCGGTCGCAACTTTCGACATAAGTGCACCTTGTAGTCATCCTCAACTATAAGCTGTGCTGCTTTGTTGCCGTCATCTTTATCGGATGTTTTTTATTTCTTTATAGACCGTGGAAAATTTTTGGTTACCGTTCACATCCGCCCGTGAGAATCGTTGTGATGTGAGTGGATTTAATTCCCTCTGTCACTGTCTGCAAAAGTATACGGTATGTATCCTCCACAAGCTCACAGTCCGACGGTTCAATCCCAAGCTCTGCTGCTTTTTTAAGAATGAACCTGACCTTGTCATCATCATGCTCCACCGCATAGATGTCATCAAACATACCTGCATAGTATCTGTCTAAAAATCTGCGCTTTGCAGCTGTCTCGATTTTTGTGCCTGATGTGGTAAGCACATACAGCTTCGTGCCTTTTTCCTTTGCCTTCATGGCATACTCCTTTACCTGCATCACAGGACGGCACCACTCATATGTATCCTCACCATGCTTACTGCAGTAGTCTGCCCACTGCACATCTGACATTCCTATCTGAAATTTTCCGTTTACCTTGTAGCACGGACTGCTTAAAGTGCCGTCTACGTCTATGAACATTGCCTGCATAGTGTCTGCTCCTATATAGTTAGTTTATGCAGCTATAATAAAATGATTAAAGGGTCAAAAGGTATTTTGCCCCTCATTTATGATTAATCAGTGGAAATTTCCTTAATCCTACCTGCTCATATCATAATAGCGCGCATATATTCCGTCCTGTGCCAAAAGCTCCTCATGTGTGCCTCTTTCAGCAATGCCACAATCAGCTACCACGAGAATTTCATCCGCATTTCTGATTGTCGAAAGTCTGTGGGCAATTGTGATAGTCGTTCTGTCCTTTGCCAGCTCCTCAAGACTTTTCTGGATAAAACGCTCGCTCTCATTGTCAAGGGCACTGGTTGCCTCATCAAGTATTAGCACAGGCGGATTTTTAAGGAACACCCTCGCAATGGAAATCCTCTGCTTCTGCCCTCCTGACAATCGGGTGCCTCTCTCTCCGACAAACGTATCATATTTATCCGGCAGTTCCATGATAAAATCGTGTATATTCGCCTTTTTGGCCGCATCTACAATCTCATCCATCGTCGCATCCGGTTTTCCATAGGCGATATTGTCCTTTATACTTCCCCCAAACAGATAAACATCCTGCGAAACCAGTCCAATCTGCGAGCGAAGGCTCTCAAGCGTGAGCTTTCTCACATCATTTCCATCTATTGTGACCCTGCCCTCCGTCACGTCATAAAACCGCGGAAGCAGTGAGCATATTGTCGTCTTTCCGCTTCCTGACGGTCCAACAAGCGCAATTGATTTTCCTGCCGGTATCTCAAAGGATACGTGCGAAAGCACCGGTGTATCATCATCGCTATAGTGGAACGAAACATCCTCGTAACAGACATTTCCCTTTACATTTTTAAGCGGTTTTGCATCAGCAGCATCAACTATCTCCGGCTCAGTTTCCACCACCTCTAAGAATCTTCTAAAGCCCGAAAGTCCCTTCTGCATCATCTCAGTCAGCTCTACGAGTATCTGGATAGGACTGATAAAGATGCCTATATACAGCGCATACATAGCAAGGTCGGATGCCTCCATCCTTCCATGCGCTATCAAAAAACCACCAAATACCAGCGTAACAAGATACATCATCCCCTGGAAAAATGCATTTCCGCTCATAAAGCTACCCATACATCTGTAATTTGCATCTTTTGAAATCAGGAAATTTTCATTACTTCTGTTAAATTTTTCCTGCTCGATACGCTCATTGGCAAATGACTGCACCACCCTTATGCCCGCCAGAGTATCCTGAAGACTCGAATTAATATCACCGATTTTTCGCCTGTTATCCATAAAGGTTTCCTGCATTTTCTTATTCTGTCCATATGAAAATACAAGCATAAGCACCACAAGAATAAGCATAGGAACCGCAAGCATACGGTTTATCATAAACAGAAAAATGAACGAACCGATTATCTTTATAAGCGATATAAAAAGATTCTCCGGTCCGTGATGCGCAAGCTCCGATATATCAAACAAATCGGACACGAGCTTGCTCATCATCTGTCCGGAATTGTTCTGATCATAATACGAAAAAGAAAGCTTTTCATATTGGTCGAAAAGCTCCTTTCTCATGTCGCGCTCCATCCTCGCTCCCATCATGTGCCCCGCATATGTCACATAATACCTGCACGCAGTCTGTATGATATATGCCACCAAAAGGCCTATTGTAATAGGAATCAGCGCAGAAACGATTTTTCCCGGTGCTCCTGCAAAAAGGGTTTTGGTCAGCGTGCGAAGCAGCTGCGGAAACGCCAGATCTATGGCACTGATTATTGTTGCGCAAAGCAGGTCTATGAAAAAGACCGCTTTGTAGGGTTTGTAGTATTTGATGAATTTCTTTAATGTTTGCATGGTGTTCTCCTGGGATGTTCTTTTTAAAACAATTTGTTTCTCAACGTACATCATTATATATAGGTAAACCTATATATGCAATAGGATAACCAATGAAAATCTCACCGAATATTAGTATAATCCAAAAAGAAGCACATGCAGCTTGCCACCCTATCACCATCATTGCGATACAAATGAGGCTGATCGGTCTCAAACTTATACACCTGTCCCCTATGGATTTCCTGCACATGGTCGTGACACTCGACCGTCAGCACACCGTCTGTGACTGTAAGATACTCGCGTGTTTTCTCGCCGTGCCCACCGCTTGTATACACGCCGCCCGGCTCCACGTCGATACGGTATACCTCTACCTCCCTTGAGTCCTCGTATGGGAAGCAGGTCCATACCCTGTACTGTCCCAAAAGCTCCTTTGTCGGGACCAGATCATCCGGAGATATGAGCGCATAGTCCACTCTCGGCGGATCTATAAGTCTTTGAAACTCAATTCGCAGACCGCTTGTGATTTTACCAAGCACTCCGATAGATGGATTTGCTGTACCCTTTTCTATCTGAGCAAGCATGCTTTTACTCACACCGGTCTGTTCCGCTACCTGATCTAAGCTCATACCCTTTGACTGACGTATTCTTTTTAAATTTTCAGATACATTGTGTGACAGATAATCCATACTCATATCTCCATTTTTGCATTTAATTTTCTAACTATACTGTTGATAATCATATAAGGTAACTATTCGGAATAGTTACCTTACATGTTGTATTTTATAAGTTTTACAGTGCCCTGCGATACAGCATCTCGATATCGCACTGGCGTGAAGCCCTTGGATTGACAGCAATGTTGCCGCTCTTCATGGCATCGACAGCCATCGGCTCTATCTTGCTTTCTATCTCTTCCTTTGTGACTGTCCGTTTTTGCTGGCATTGTTGATCGCGATGGTCAGATTCTCAGGGATTCCGATGTCTGCGCAAAGCTCCCTGATTGCATCTACAAGCATCATCGGCTCAAATTCGTCCGCATATGCAGGAATCTGGCTTATATCATTGTAGATAGTCAGATACTTGCCATGGTCTGCAAGTGCATTGTACTCTGCGATTACAGGAAGCAGCACTGCATTTGCCACTCCGTGAGGCACATCGAAAAATGCGCTGACCGGATGGCTCATTGCATGCACATTTCCAAGTCTTGCAAATGAGAATGCTATTCCTGCAAAAAGTGAGCCTGTCATCATAGCTTCTGCAGCCTCGATATCGTTTCTGTTTGCTACAAATCTGCGGATATTTTTACCGATAAGTGCCATCGCTTTTTCTGCCAGTGCATCAGAAAATGGCGAAGCTGCTGTGGATACATACGCCTCCTCGGCATGGATAAATGCATCAATTCCGCATGCTGCCGCCACGCTTGCCGGTGCTGTTGTGATGAGCTGGGCATCGAGGATTGCATATTTTGGTAATATCTCGTAGCTGAATACTGTGAGCTTATAGTTTCTGCTATGATCTGTGATTACAGAGAATGCTGTCACCTCTGAGCCTGTTCCTGCGGTGGTTGGTATCGCAATGAGCGGTACGATTGGTCCCGGCACCTTGTGTGCTCCCTCATAGTCTGTGACGCTTCCGCCATATTTGGCAACCACACCCACTGCTTTTGCCACATCCATCGGTGAGCCGCCTCCGAATGCCACGATAAAGTCTGCGCCCGACTCCAGGTATTTTGCTGTGGCTTTCTCCACTGTTGTGACAGATGGATTTGCCTCTATATCTGTAAAAGTGTCTGCTTTTATGTCAACTGATGCCAGATAATCTGCTGCCTTTTTTACAAGTCCCATCTTCTCAAGATGAGGTCCTGAAATGATGAGTGCATGCTTACCTCCAAGTTTTTTGCTATTTCCGGCAGCTTTGAGAGACTGCCCTTTCCCACTGTGATGTCCTGTGGCACCGAGAAATTAAATGTTTCCATATATAATCTGTCCTTTCTGTTTCCTAGCTTGCTTTCTTTGCAAGTACCCTGTCTATTGCAGCATCGATAACCTTATCCAGTTCAACCTCATCTGCCTCCGGCATAAGTGTCGCAGCATCCTCATCTGAGATGAGCTCAACAAGTGTACCAAATGACTCCTTGTATTCTTTTTTGTCAGAAGACGAAGAATACCACGCCGAGCGCACACCATGCAAGCACGATGCCCCACTCCTGGGCGATAAGTGTTCCTCCACTTCCCGGTATGCAGTACATTGCAACCATGAAGCCTGACATGATGACCGCCATCGTTCCAAAGAACTTGTATGCGGGAACCTTGTAAGGTCTTGGCATATCCGGCTTCTTCTTGCGAAGAATAATGAATGAAAGAGCAACCATGCAATATGCCACGCAGCAGCCAAAGTTGCCGGCATCACTGATCCATACGAGCATCTTTCTGCCTGCAAAAGGTGCAAGCATTGTGAGAGATCCGATGAGAATCAGTGCATTGATTGGTGTCTTGTGCTTTGGATGAAGCTTTGCAAAAAACTTTGGAATCATGTATGACTCTGCCATTGAGTACATGGCACGCGAGCCACCGAGCAAAAATGAGTTCCATGAGGTTACGATACCGCACATTCCGCCGACTATTATAACCTTTGCCATTATCTTTGTGTTGAATGCGGCAGCCATTGCATCTGCTGTGACAAGTCCTGTTGCCTGCTCTGAATCAACAATTGCCTGTGGGCCCATGACAAGACCTACCGAAACAATGACAAGTGCATAGAACACAACTGCCAGAACTACTGATAAGATAAGTATTGAGCCGATTTTCTTTGCCGGAACATTGATCTCCTCAGCCGCCTGAGGTATTACGTCAAATCCGATAAAGTAAAATGGTGACAGAGCTGCCACTCCGATAATTGCCTTTACGTTCAGACCTGCAGAGCTGCCTGCAAACATCTGTCCATCCAGGTTATCAACTGTTCCATTGATTACCGATGCAATTATCAACAAAATTCCGGCGCCACCAATAATACATGTGAGTACAGTCTGCAAAATCGCTGCTGTCTTTGCGCCAATAATGTTTATCATCATAATTAAAAATGCGATAACTATTGCTACAATTAGCCATGAAGCGTAGATATCAAAGCCTGCTACCGTATACAGGTAGCCCTTCAAAAAGCCCGGCCACAGATATGTGATTATTGTTGGGAAGCGCACGCCTCAAAGCATGCCACACTGACATATCCAAGGATAATCATCCACGTACATATGAATGAACCTGTCGAACCCATTGCCTTGTAGCTGAATACATGCTCGCCACCGCACTGAGGCATGGCTGCTGTCAGCTCCGCGTAGGTCATTCCCACGAAAAATATCATGATACCGCCGATTACAAAGCCGATTGCGGCACCGAGCACTCCGCCCTTTTCAATCCAGCCTCCGGTTGAGACAACCCAGCCCCAGCCAATCATGGCTCCAAATGCAATTACAAGTACGTCCCAGGCATTCAGGACTTTGTTAAATTCTGATTTTTTCTGTTCCATTACTTGTCACCTCCAGCTTCTGTCTTACTTTCATTCTCTACCACTTTTCTTGCCAGAGACTCAATAAGCTCCGCTGTGCCATCCACTCCTAACAGGCTGCTGTCTATAAGCATATCCCTGTTGTGTCTGTCGCCTCGGTTGCTTCCTGTCAGCGCCATGTGACGCTTATGATAACGCTTATCCTTTTCAGTGATAAAAAGCTTTGCATCATCCTCCGACAAATTGTGGCTCTTCATTACGTTTTCAATCCTCACTTCATCCGGTGAATATATGAAAATACGTAAAATCGGTTTGTGTTCCTTTAGTATATAGTCTGCTGAACGACCGATAATCACGCATGACTCACGGTCTGATAATTTTCTGATTATGGTTTTCTGGACGTGAATTGCACGCTCTGTGAGGTCTGCATATTTGGAGAAAGAGCCTCTGACATCACCCTCTGCACCTTTTCCGGCGATGGTGATACCTTCCTCAACCTTTTCCATGATATCCTTCGGAATACCGACCTCTTTTATGATTTCATCTACAGTATCTCTGTCATAAAATTTGATTCCCAGGTCTTTAGCAACCTTTTTGCCAATCTGGTTTCCTTTAGCGCCATATTCGCATCCTATTGTAATAACAAGATGTGCCATTTCGTTCCCCTCGCTTTTCTTATATACATCTTTATAATATGCTGATATTGTTCAAAAGAAGGGCGCACGAAGTTAATCGTGACGCCCTTGTCTTTTATCCGGCTCGTAAAATCTGCCGCAATATATTCTGTTGCCTGCTTCAAATATAATTCAAGCCTTCTATGAAAGTGACTCAACTGTCTCCTTGATGATATCAAATGCCTTGTCGCACTCTTCCTCGCTTACGATAAGTGGTGGAACCATACGGATGATATGGCTTCCGATTGCTGTGATGAGCATATGGCGGTCGAAGCAGCCATGCTTTACATCTACACCTGAGATTGTATCGTCAAACTCAACGCCAACTAAGAGTCCCTGATGTCTTACCTCTTTTACGTGTGGAAGCTTCTCAAGCTTAGCTGCGAAATAATCACCAACCTTCTTTGCGTTTCCGGCAAGATCTCTGTCAAGCAGCTCGTTTACTTCTGCAAGTGCTGCTGCACAGCATACAGGATGTCCACCAAAGGTTGTACCGTGTGAACCGGCTGAGAATGCTTTTGAGACCTCCTCTGTAGCACAGATAGCACCGATTGGCATTCCACCACCCAGGCCCTTTGCCATAGAAACGATATCCGGTTTGATGCCGTAGTTCATGTAGCTCATTACAGCTCCGGTTCTGCACCATCCTGTCTGAACCTCATCGATAAGGAGGAGCATGCCCTTCTCATCACAGAATTCGCGAAGTCCCTTCATGAATTCAGGTGTTGCAGGATGAACACCGCCCTCGCCCTGTACAGGCTCAATCATGATAGCGATTGTGTTCTCTGTGCAAGCATCCTTGAAAGCCTTTAAGTCATTGTAAGGAGCATATGAGAAGCCGTATGTCATAGGACCAAAGCCCACCTGGCATCCGTTTCCAGGCTGTCCTGTAGCTGACATAGCACCGAAGGTTCTGCCGTGGAAGCCGTCCTTAGCAGTTACGATGTGATATCTGTTTGGACCATATTTCTCTATACCATATTTACGAGCCATTTTAATCATAGCCTCATTTGCCTCAGTTCCTGAGTTCTGGTAGAAAATCTTGTCCATTCCGATAGTCTTGCAAACCTTCTCAGCAAGCAGAGCCTGTGGAATGGTGTATGGATAGTTGAATGTATGCATGATGTCATCCACCTGATCCTTGACCGCTGCAACAACCTTAGGGTTTCTGCTGCCGGCATTGTTTACGGCGATTCCTGCGTAAAAGTCAAGGTATGGTGTGCCATTCTCATCATACAGATACATGCCCTCAGCAGTCTCAGCGATGAAATCGAAACGCTCATATGTCTCAATCATATACTTCTTTACTTTGTCTTTGATGTCCTGTGCTGTTAATCCTGTGTCTTTTAATTTCATAATATATTGCCTCCTAATTTAAATATCCTTGTGATTTTGATAAATAAAAAAGAGCAAAGTGCTTCACCGGTTAGCGTCTTTGCTCTTAAATATTCATAATTAATATGTAGTTGTTTGTTCGTTTTCTTTTGTGTATTATTTTGAACAAGTAAACAATATCACGTTCAATATATTGTGTCAACAATTTTCATTAAAAATGCGAAATACCTCACAATTGTCACTTTAAAGGTGTTTATTCTTAAAATTATTAACATAAATCGCCATTTAATGCTTAAAATATTATTTTAATATAATGTTTTGTGCATTATATTGTCTGTACATTATTCTGTTGCTATGTTTCTTTTCATCATTTATATATATTATAAAGAACATGATACACATACCACATTATACGTCTTTCTTTCCATTAAATAAAAAATCCGGGTACTCTCATTTGAGTACCCGGTCCATTCACCTGTTGCTATGCATTCTTTACAAGCTCCTGTTTACGGAAGGTACGGAACAATCCAATCTGCTCCAGTGCCTTTGCAATGCCGAAAAAGACAATTGAATCTATCGGCCACATAATAAGGTTCTTCAGTGCACGCATTGGAAGGATTGCCATCAATGCCTGTCCATACAGTACCTGCAGACACAGAGTATTGAGAATGACATTGCAGATGAGCATTACTACAAACTTCGCAGCAAGCACTCTCCATATGGTAAGCTTTTTCTATAAAAGAACATCCATATAAAACACCTGCAAACATTACAACAAGTGTAAGCTGTGGACAAAATGGTCCTGTAGGCTTCATCAGATACTTGATTATGTCAAGCGCTCCGTGGAAAACAGCTCCGGCAACCGGTCCAAACAGGTAATCAACGATACCATTCGGAATACCGGAAAAACCGATACGGATAAGCTGTCCATATTCGATGGAGAAATATCCAAGGATAACGGCAACTGCAGCAAGCATAGCCATAGTTGTGATGGTTCTGACCGATTTAAGCTCTCGGGCAGAATCGGTGAACAAAGTAACGAATTTTTTCATTAAAAAATTACCTCCTTTGCAGACCTCACCGAACTACAACAGGAGATAATTAATATCTTCGGATGCAGCGGGATGCGACTCATGTACCGCAAGATTTTCTTTTCGTCCGGGTGACAACTCCCTGTTCATCCGGCACTTAACGCACATGTGTCTACTCTGCTAAAATTTATTTATTTGTAACGTATTAAAGTATATCACACTCTAATATCAAATCAAGTCTTTTTATTCAATATAATAATTAAAGGGCCAAAATACCTTTTGACCCTCATATCTTATCGTATCCTACTATTTTATTTACTCTATCTTGGATCCGGACGATGCTTCATGTCACGGATAGGAATATTGGCAACAAGTGCCGGAACCATTCCGTTGTTAGAATCAGACTCTGTCTCTGTGATTTTCACATCAAGAGCTTCCGCATCAATATCCATATAGCGGGAAATAACCTCAATGATATCCCTTTTCATCATCTCCATCATCTCCGATGAGCAGTTTGCACGGTCAGAAACCAGCACCAGCTTCAGGCGATCCTTTGCAACATTACCAGAAGATTTCTTTTTAAATAAATCCATTATACCCATGGTACGTATCCCCCTTTAATTTTTCTTAAACATATCCTTTAGCTTTTCAAATACACCATGCTTCTGATTTAAATCAAGTAAAGGAACCTCCTCGCCCATTATACGGTGGCAGATATTCATATATGCCTTTCCTGCAAGGCTGTCTGAGCCAACTAACGGCTCACCACGGTTTGTAGAAATAACAATCTGCTCATCATCCGGTACTGCACCTATTAAGTTGACTGCAAGGATCTCTGTTACATCATCCACATTCATCATATCACCGCGCTTAACCATATCGACACGCAGACGGTTGACAATCAGATCAATGCGCTTCATCTCATTTGCCTCGAGAAGGCCAACAATACGGTCAGCGTCACGGATTGCTGATACCTCAGGTGTAGTGACAACAAGTGCACGGTCAGCTCCTGCAACGGCATTCTTGAAGCCCTGCTCGATACCTGCCGGGCAGTCAAGCAGAATATAGTCAAACTCCTCACGAAGCTCATTGATAAGCTCAACCATCTGCTCCGGTGTAACAGCATCCTTGTCCCTTGTCTGGGCTGATGGAAGCAGACACAGATCCGGATATTTCTTATCCTTGATAAGGGCCTGACGTATACGGCATTTACCCTCAACGACGTCTACGAGATTGTATACAATACGATTCTCAAGTCCCATAACAACATCCAGGTTACGCAGTCCGATGTCAGTATCAATCATAACAACCTTTTTATTTAACTGTGCAAGACCTGTACCGATATTTGCTGTGGTTGTGGTCTTGCCCACACCACCCTTTCCTGATGTGATAACGATTACTTCGCTCATGAACTTTCTTCCTCCTACGTTCCTAAATGCTATTTAAAATATTTTTAGTAATTGGTTCGATGTAAATATATCCATCCTTTGCGATGGCTATCTGTGCCTGCTCCTGCACCGGCTTTTCCTTGCGCCTTCCCCTGTGCTTCGGCTGAGGCTCGTCCGGACTCTTCGCAATCAAATCACCAATCTGAATCTGAATCGGCTGCATGTCAAGTGCAAATACAAAACAGCTCCTGTCACCTGTACATCCGGCGTGAACATTGCCCTTTAATGCACCAAGAATAACGATATTGCCCTGAGCTATAATCTTGGCTCCCGGATTGACATCACCTATGATTGTGACCGAAGACTCGCTGGTAATCACCTGGCCTGACCTGAGCGTACCACGGTAAAACTGCTCCGGAACACTGACTGTTGCAACATTCTCGCACTGCTTCTGCACTGCCTCATTAAATGCCTCAACCTGCTCCTTCATAATGGCTTCCTGCTCGGTACCACTCTCCACAATGCACAAAATCTCAATTGTGGTATTTTCCTCAATAGCTGCAATTATCTGCTGCTGTTCATCATCTGAAAGATGCCTTCCCTCAAATGAAATAGCAAGCTTTGCGTTTTTAAAAAAATTGGCGGATGCCTTAAACTTCTCTACAACTGCCTTTATCAAATCAGCAAATGACATATCCGCATCTAAAACTAAATTGATTCCATATTTATTACTCTTTATCGTAACCGACTGTGACATGAGTACCTCCAATATCATTTAATATGAAATTCATTACTCTTAATTATACATTTTTATGTGGCTTCACGCAACCTTTTTCTGTAGGCTTCATTAGGCTATACTGCCCAACAGACCTTTTATAATCTATTTCTGTTCTTATACTTATTTTGTAGAGCTACAATAATCCAGCCGGATTAGGATGTGTTTTAAGATTCCATCGACAACACCTCTTCAAAAGTCCGAACAATATGGGGAATCACAATCCGCTTATCTGGTTGCAAACAATTTTAACAACAGCCGCCGGAACCATAATACTGTTAGCCGCTTAATTGCAACTTTACAGAGAGCTGCATCAACAACCGATTATGTTTATATTAATTATTACCGGAATACCATTAACACCAATCCCCACAAAAGCACTTCTTATGGCACTCTCCATAGAACTAAATGAGCTTTTGCATCAGCCACATCTTCAGCCATAATTGTTAACGTCAAATAGATGGTCTGATACAATCCCTGTTTGACATCATTTACTTTATTCTTGATTACCTTGTTATAGCTTTTTCTCAATGAGTCATATTTGTTGTGTCGCATGCGATACAACACTTTCTCATGAAACTTCTTTTCATCCACATGCTCATTTGCTACCGAATAAGCAAATCTACACGGAATAGTCTTAAGTACCTTATCTATCCCTACGCATCGATACACCTCAATGTACTTTTGAAGGCTTCTTAATCTTTCTTTCAATTCCCATCACACTCCTTTTCCTATGCCCTCTAACTATTACTTGGGGTTTGAAAATGCTAATTACAAAAAAGGATTAAAAATCAATTGTCCGAGCCTTCATACCAATGGGAATAAAGAAATATAACAGGATACGCATAAAGTGACATGGTCTTTATGCAAAAAATCCGCTCTCCTATGTCGTGCGCATTAGGGTTACACCCTAAAACCCAATATCTCAATTTGATCATGCTTTGGCCGTAAGCGTCAAATAAAACAGTGTATAGATTCCTGCACTGGCTTCCGCCCCTTTCGGACTGCCGGAGAACAGCCAGTTCTTTCTGCCGATCACAAAGGGACGGATACAGTTTTCCGCAAGCGAATTACTGATGGAACAATTCCCGTCTTCCAGATAATTCCAAAAACCTTCACGGTTATTTAAGGCGTAATGAAAAGCTTTTGAAAGTTTGGATTTCGGCAGCTCTCCGATGGCACTTTTTTCTGCCCATGACCAAAAAGCCTCGAGAAGCGGTTTCTCGCGGATAAGACGTTCTTTTTTCTTCTGATCAGGAGGGAGCGCATCCACGAAAGCCCGGCGCAGATGCGTATAGCAAAGACATCTTTTTACTCCTGAAACCGCATTGTATCCGGAGTAAGCGTCTGTATGGATATAACCTTCATATTCCCTCAGAAACGCTTCCGGATATTTCCCGCTTCGTCCCGGTTCTTTCAGCACCTGTACATGTGTTTCATCGATATGAAGGTATCTCTGTTTCAGAAGTTCCAGCTTCAGACGGTGGACGATGTGTACAAGCCAGTCCCGATAGACAACCAGAAGCCAGT
>ENA-OQJY01000014-OQJY01000014.1-human-gut-metagenome-genome-assembly--contig:-NODE-14-length-32648-cov-3.156975_pt1 | contig 32648 bp, 40 predicted proteins | sample MGYA00242643_ERZ504788 | MGnify/ENA primary metagenome ERZ504788 (study PRJEB26092, sample SAMD00036361) | human gut metagenome | host: Homo sapiens | study: EMG produced TPA metagenomics assembly of...
GGTTCGATTCCCGTAGGAGTCATTTAAAAATACTTGCATATTTTATAAATATGTAAGTATAATATAGTATATGGCGCCATAGCCAAGTGGTAAGGCAAAGGTCTGCAACACCACACACTAGGGAGCCGAATAAGATAAATATTCCTCCTTAGCTCAGTCGGTAGAGCATGCGGCTGTTAACCGCAGTGTCGTTGGTTCGAGTCCAACAGGGGGAGCTACAAACCCAATAATTGTGCAAAATAACTAAATACGGCGCAGTAGCCAAGTGGTAAGGCAATGGTCTGCAACACCAGTATTCACCGGTTCAAATCCGGTCTGCGCCTCTTAAAAAGCCCAGAAAATCAAGGTTTTCGAGGCTTTTTATTTTTTTCAAAATCCTATAATTCTGTCTAAAAAAATAAGGTGGCAAAATTATAGGAAAGAAAAAGTTCACAATTTTTTCTACAAGTCCATTTTTCCATAATCCAATTCCCTTTTTTAAAAAATTAATTCTAAAATATAAGTTTTCATGCTTTAATATTTATAGATATGTCCGCCAAAAACCGTTAAAAACCTTATAAAATCAAGTAAAATCGTTTCGTAAGGTGGACGATAAGGTGGCAGAATTTTGCTTGTTACAGCCTGTGCCATCATACTGTAGACAACCATTTCCTCTGTTAAGCGGAAGATTTATGCAATCATAGCATCAATTAAACTTACCTTACGTTCACTGTCTGTATGAACATAAGTACGCATGATCACCTCATAGTTATCGCCAATGATTTCAGCAGCTTCCTTTATTTCTCCCATATTGTGAGTCTGCCGGATCAGATTTGTTGCAAAAGTGTGCCGTAGTGCATGAAGATTATATTCTGGAATCTCAGCACGCTTACAAATTTTCTTTAGCGTATTGGCTAAATTTTGGATTGTAGGGCTGACACCATTTTGCGTAGATAATATCAAATCTGGAAAAACCCGATTTTTATCGTATAACTCCATCATACATGATAGTGAAAATTCAGCTTCCTTGTTTAATGGAATAGTCCGTAAACTATTTGGGTATTTTGGAGGAGTCAAAATCATTTTAGTCTTTTTTTTGGAACCGGCCTCTCTGTTTTTAACCCTGCTAAGCGTATGTGTGATTTTAATGCCACGCCGTCCTAAAAAGGGCACGATAGAAGATTGACCTAATGCAAGCAATTCACCACCACGTAAACCTGTGTTTAAAAGGAATACAATGGCAGGACCATATCTATACAAATAGCGTTCATTTTTATTGGACTGGGTTCCATTGCAATTTCTTTTATGATCTGCTCATGTTCTGGTGGGATGATTGAGATTTCCTTTGTTTCTACAGGAAGAACGGATTCTTCCGGCATTATCACCCGATTTAAAATATCAGAAAAGTTTTTTGGCAGTTCGCCGAGAGAAATTGCTGTTTTAATCATTGCAGACCAAAATAAGTAAATTTTCTTTAATGATGAATAACTCAGGATTTCCTTTTTAGCATTAATCGTTGCTGTAATATCATCAGCAGTCAGATTAGAAAATGTTTTGCTAAAAGCATCCGTATCTTTTAAATGATTTTCGTATGTTTTTTCTAATCGATCCAGGCTGGTTTGTTTGAATTTGCCAGCTTCAACCATGAGACTTTTGCGGAATAAGTATTTGTTCGCATAGTCCTGTACTTTGATGTTTGAAGTAATTGCGTCTTGTATTGCGACTTTTATCTTCCAGTCATCTAATAATGCTTTCGCTTCTCCTTTGGTAGGAGCATTAAACTCCTTGTCCGGTAGCCCTTTTTTTCTATATCGGGCAGTCCAACCTCCTCTCTTATTTGGAAATAGTGATCCATCCCCTTTGGATCTTCTTTTTTGTTGTGTACCTTTCGTTGTTCTCGCCATGAATAGTTCCCTTTCTTTAATGAGATATTCATGCCAAATCAGGTATAAGGTCTATTTTAATATAGCCAAGCCTGATTGACAATAACTTTCTAAAGGGCCTAAAAGAATATTTGCTTTCCTATGTTTTTCTTGAGAAACTCCTGAATAGAAGCTGGTGAAGTAAAATATTGCCGCCCAACTTTTGTAACTGGAAGAATTCCACTGTCAAGAAGTTCCCTGGTTTTTGTTTTTCCAATGCCGAGCATGGATGCTATCTCCTGAACGGAGTATGCTTTAAAGAGATTGTCTGTTTCACTCAATATAATCACCTCTATAAATTAGATTAATGAAAGAGTAGACATATCAGGAAACCGTTTCCTATGCCATGTTTCATGCACGTATGAGGTGTTACTATGTAATCATCAAGCTGCAGGCGTGCATTTATGCGACACTATCTGCAGCACCTATATACATTTCCTGATAAGGTATAAAATTATCAAGGTACAATAGCGTAAGACTTGGTTTTGTCTTAACAATTTCATTAAGTAATTAACTGAGATTTTTTTCAGTATTGAACAGATTATGTACTTTTTATAAAAATTTTTCTATAAACTTGAAAAAGAGAGGTGGGATACGTGATATTTCAATATTTTAATTGAAGTCATATATGTAAAGCAGAGTATTTAAGAACATACAATATATTGTGCATGAAGATTGACATATACTATATCATGTGCTACTATATTGCTATAGTTAATTTTATGCGCACCCATAGGGGGAGTTTTGGATTTGTATAAATCCGAAGACTCAAGGAGAGCAGTAAGGCTGCTTATTCCGCATAAGTTGTTTATGATTGTATAAAGTGTCACTATCTGTCCTTATGGGGCAATAGCGGCACTTTTGTTTTTTCGGTAATATTATCAGGGATATGAGAATGGATAGCGAAGGAATACTTCACTTTTCATTTCTTTTTTTTATGTCCTAATGAAAGGCAGGATTGCCACAATCAGCTTTGGCTGTTTATGGATAAATAAATTTAAGAAAGGTGGTACACACATGAAAGAAACAAAGATTTATGCAGATGAGTTTTGCACTACATTTGCAAGTACAACGGAGATGCTGGAATTTCTGGCTGAGAGGGCAAAGCAGTCCAAGTGGATTCGTAAGCCTACCAGGATGCTAAAACTGGTTCCATTGGAAAAGGAGGCAGAAACCATTGAAGAAGCCTGTGAAAAAGAACTGGAAGGAATAGTAGAGGATACAGAAAAGAATACCCAGTTGGTATTAAAAGTGAACAAGGATTTTTATCCGGTTCGTGACTGTGCTATCCATACAATTCTGAAAAGAGCCGGCATTAATGGAACAGGATTAAAGAAACTGGAGAAAGCTACTTATGCAAAGGTAGTAAACTACTGTCTTCAGGTAGCGAAAGGAGATGCCTTAATCAAGGTGGCAGATGGAAAAGTATCTGCAGTACATGGCGGTGATGATCATGATTACTGTGTACTGGATATGCAGACAATCTTCAATATGACAAGTGATTATCTGAAAGCACATTTTAAGGGAAGTACGTATCTGGAGGGATCTGGAAGTTTTGACCATTCCATTGTGTCTGCTATGTGGACTTTAGGAGGAAATCAGGAACTTTTGGATACTTATCACCAGGCTTTGGAGGATCATGGAATTGAGGATAAGAGCCTTGCTCCTGCACTGCGCCTGACTACTTCTGATGTAGCAGTAAGTGGTGTGAATCTGTATCCCATGATGCTCTCACAAACCAGTAATCGTGTCATTAACCTGGGTAGTCCTATCAAACTGTCACATGATAGAGGGGCAACCTTACAGGATTTCCGGAATAATCTGGACAAAATTTTTTCCCGTTATCAGGAAGCGGTTAAAGGAATTGTTGGTTTGATGGATATAGATATCCAAAACCCTGTAAACTGTCTGCATCTGATTATGAAGGAACTCAAAATCAATCAGAAAATCCGAAACGAAGTAGTAGAGCTTTTTGTGGGACAATATGGGGAAGAACCATGCACAGCTCATGATCTTTATTTTGCCATGCACGAAGCTGCTTTCTTTGCTGCTTGTGAAGGATTTTCTGCACCACGGATTTTAAAATTGGAAGAAGATATTGCAAAAACACTGGTCTTTGACTGGAAAGGGTTTGATGTATATGGAACGATTAAATTATAAGGAGGAAATGAGATGAATACAGCATTAAATTATCAGCCGGAAGTTCTTGTTGATACAGCAGATTTGAGCCGAGAAGATTGGTTGGATTATCGGCGTCTTGGTATTGGTGGAAGCGATGCAGCGGCAATCATGGGCTTATCCCCATTTTCGACAATCAGGGATTTGTATTTCGATAAAATTGGTGTTACGCCAGTAATCGAAGAAGAGGAAGAAAACTGGGTAGCGAAAGAAGTGGGACACCGCCTGGAAGATTTGGTTGCCATGATTTTTGCCAAGAAGACTGGACTTGAAGTTTTCCCTGTACGAAAAATGTTCCGGCATCCGCTATATCCGTTTATGTTAGCGGATGTGGATTACTTTATCCGTTTTCCAGATGGCAGCATTGGGATTTTGGAATGTAAAACCTGTAATTACAATGCAAAAGACAAATGGGCAGATGATGGGATTCCTGAAAACTATGTTTTGCAGGTTCGTCATTATCTTGCAGTCATGAATATGAATAAGGCATATATTGCTTGCCTTTATGGAAACAATGAAAATGAATTTGTTTACCGGTGTCTGGAACGAGATAGAATGGAGGAAGAAGAACTCATTGACCAGGAGAAATACTTCTGGGAGGAATATGTGGAGAAGAAAATAGAACCACCGTATTCCGGAAAGCCAGATCTCATTTTGGCTAGTATCCGGAAATATAATGGTTACGCAGACAAATCAATTCCTGAAATCAGCATATCTAGCTTGGAATCACGCAGTCTTGAAAAATATCTCAAATTATCTGAAGAAAAATCCCAATTGGAAAAGAGAAAAAAGAAGATTGAAGCGGAACAACGTGCATTGAGCGTACCGTTTGTCGAGCTTCTTGGACAAGGGTGTAAGGCAGTGATCGAGGATGGGAGTTTCCGTTACCGGATTACTTATAATCCTACGATACGCACCCAGATTGGAAAAGAAAATATGGAGAAACTGAAAAATCAGCATCCGGATATCTACGAAGAATACACAAGCACTACAGAAAGCAGGATTTTCCGGATTAAAAAGGAGGTTGCATAATGTTACAAGGAAAAAAGGCATATATTTGTTCTCCGCTGTCTGCCCCGAATCCAGAGGGAATGCAGCATAATATGGAACTGGCAAAATACTATCTCATGCAGATGAAAAGGCTGTATCATTGCCGTACTTTTGCTTCACATGCTCATCTTCCATTAATGTTAGATGACCGTATCCCGGAAGAACGGGAAACTGCAATGCAGATTGCAGTTTTGATGTTGGATTTATGTGAAGTATTGATCATTTGTGGTTCACATATCAGCGAGGGAATGAGAAGCGAGATTCAGACAGCATTTGTAAAAGGAAAGGATATTTATTGGTATGACTCCAAGATGAAACCAGGGGAATTGATGAAAGTAGAGAACTGGAGGGACATAGACGATGAGGTGCAAATATATACGTAAGATTTTTCAAAATGAGGAAAACGGATATACGGTTGCATTATTTTCCACACTGAATCAGGAAGTTCCTCTTTCTGCCAGGGATAAGTTTTTGGGCAGAGAAAAAAATCATTGCGTTTACTGCCAAAGGATATGACCTTCCGCTTACGGATGAGATCGAAATTGAGATGGAAGGCGAGTGGGAAACAAGTTCCTATGGGACACAATACAAGGTGGAAACTTTTTTAGAGGTTGTACCTAGAACAAGGGAAGGTATCTTAGGATACCTTTCTTGTGGTTCTTTAAAAGGAATTGGTCCCAAAACGGCAGAAAGGATTGTCAATCGTTTTGGTCTGGATACCTTGGAGGTAATGGAAAAGTATCCACAGGAATTATTAAAGATTCAGGGGATATCTCAGAAAAAACTGGACCGTATTGTGGATTCTTTTGGAAAAAACAAGTATTCCGGGAATTGATGACTTTTTTATCACCGTTTCATGTTACGCCTAAAAAAGCAAATATGATTCTTCAGAAGTTTCGGGATCAATCCGTAGAAATCATTCGGAAGCAGCCTTATATACTTTGCTCAGTCAAAGGGTTTGGTTTTCTCACTGTGGATGCCATTGCAAGGCAGTGCTGTGCTGCAACAAATGATCCTATGCGTATTTCCGGATGCGTCAGCTATGTGCTGCGGGAAGCCATGAAGCAGAACGGACATTTATATCTGGAGCAGGAAATTCTGGTAAAAGATGCATTGAAGGTTCTGAATAAAGAACTGAATCTTCAGCCGGTGACGGAAACAGAGATTTTAAAAGTGTTATATCGTCTGGTCATGCAGGACAGTATCGTGGTAGAAGAGAATAGGGTTTACATTACCCAACAGCATCAGGAAGAAGAGGATACAGCCTCTATGATTGCAAGAAAATTGCATGAGCGAATTCCAGTTCTTACGATTGAAAAGGAACTGGAGGAAGCACAGGAGGATTTAAACATAACATTATCCGAACAGCAGAAAGAAGCAGTACGTATGGTTTTTGCAAACCCGATCAGCATTATTACTGGAGGACCTGGAACCGGAAAAACAACGGTTTTGAAGATCATCTTGTATATCTATCAGAAAAAATGCGGGAATGAAGTAAAACTGATGGCACCGACTGGACGTGCCGCAAGGCGAATGGCAGAGAGTACCGGAAGTGGAGATGCAACTACGATGCACATGGCATTGGGGCTTTTTGGTGATGGTGATTATGAAGCACTTATAGATGAATTGTCCGCAGATTTTATTAATGTGGATGAGGTATCTATGGTAGATATGCACCTTGCCTATGTAATTTTTTTACAAGGTAAAAGCAGGAGCCAGAGTGCTTTTGGTAGGAGATGTCCACCAGCTTCCTTCTGTAGGAGCAGGAGATGTGTTCCGGCAGCTTATCTTGTGCGGGAAAATACCGGTTACTGTTTTAAATCTGGTATATCGCCAGGGGAAGGACAGCAACATCCCCATAAATGCTCAACTTATCAATGAAGGAAAGACAAACCTGCAATGGGGGGATGATTTCCAGATGGTCGAATGTTCAGGAGCAGATGCGGCGGCACAAATTGTTAAAAATATCTATCTCAAGGAAATTCAGATGTATGGTATGGAGCAAGTACAGATACTCTCTCCATATAAAGTGAGAAGTGCAGCCGGTGTCTTGGAACTGAACCGCAGTCTGCAGGACGAGGTAAATCCCCCTGTATCCGGAAAAAGGGAGCTTCATCTTGGCGGTGAGATATTTCGGGAAGGTGACAGAATCCTTCAAAACAAGAATACAGAATTTGCCAGTAACGGAGATTTGGGTACATTGGTACAGATTGCTGAAGATGAGGACAATAACCCTCTGGTTCAAATCGTATTTACAGATGGCCGCAGGGTGAAGTATGAGGCAGAGCAGGTGGAAATGATTGAACATGCAAACGCCATAACCATACACAAAAGCCAAGGAAGCGAGTGCCAGGTGGTCATCATTCCGTGGTTAAAAGCTTTTTATTCCCATGCTGAAGCGGAACATCTTTTATACGGGAATCACCAGGGCAAAACAGCGTGTTTATATTGTTGGGGAATGGAAAGCCGTTTGTCAGGCAATCCACACAGATGATACGGGAACCAGAAAGACGATGCTGGCAGTAAAAATACAACAGTATTGTGAACGGTATCAGAGACAGGAAAACAGACGGATCCCTGCAACAATTTGCAACCGGGCTGTGTAAAAAAATAGCAAAATAGTTCAATGTTGAGAATTGGCAGGTTATTACTTTATGAAGGGATGTCCTGCCGGTTCCAAAGAAAGGAGCAGGCAATGAGCGAATTATTATATAACAAGTCAAAAGCAGTAGAAGAACTGAATAAAGTGGAAGGATTTTATCCTCTGGAACTTGCCAGAGTTATTTCTAATGAAGGGCAGGAGGAACAACGGTATCTGGATGTGAAATATCGGAAGCTGTGGTTCCGTCTGGTAAATCCTACAGGCAAGATTATCAGCCGGATTGTTCACTTTACCGAAAATATGGCAGTCGTAGAAGCCAGAATTTATCTGGATAAGTGTGATCAGGAAGATAATTATATTGCAAATTCCTTTTCACAGAAGTTTCGTACAGCAGATATACAGTTTGGGGATAAATTTCTTGAAATGGCAGAAACAGCGGCAATTGGGCGAGCTTTGGCAGATGCGGGGTATGGCCTGCAATTTGCTGATGTAGGGGAAGGAAATGATCCAATGCAGGTAGATGCAGGAATTCCTGTAAATCAGGGAACACAGATGCAGACTGCGATGCCAGCACAAACCCCTGCACCAGGAATGCAGCAGACTCCCAATCAGTCAGCAGGAACCATGCCATCATTTCCGCCTCAAGCAACTCCGGGGCAGCAGATGATGGAACAGTTTTATCAAGAAGCACAAGCCAATGGAAATACGATTGGCGGGGTAACGGGTACAGGACAGATGACAAATCCGGTAATGAGTCCGGCAACTGGATCTGTACCAGTTATGCAGCAGATGCCTTCTAAGCCGCAATTTCTGAATCCCAATATGCCAGTGGAAGAACTGGTGAAAAGGATGAGTTATGAGCAGGCAATACAAGTAGCCGTAACAGGACAGGGAAAATTTAGTGGAAAGACCATGGGACAGGTTGCAATAGAAAGTCCTTCCAGCTTGCAATGGTTCGCAGAACAGTATCATGGACAGAACCATTTCATACCGGCGGCAGCCAAAGTAATTCTTGCAAAGGCATAGCAAATAGCCGGCTTAACATTCTTTCCACAGCCAATAAAGGCTGTGGAAGAAAGGAGGAACCATAGAGTGTATGATATGTCAGGCTTTAGCTACGATATCACAGATGTCGTGCATTTACTGCAGCTTAGAGTACGGCATAAAAATTCTTCGTCAATGGATGTGAATTGTCCATTTTGTGGAGAAACAAAAGGGAAAATGAATGTTAATCTTCAGAAAAATGTGTTCCGGTGTAATCGGTGTGATGCTTCCGGCGGAATGCTAGAATTATACGGAAGACTGCATGGTGTTTCCAGTGCAGAGGCAAACCGACAGATCCGGGAAGCTCTGGGAAAGGGGGAATACCGGACGGATTATCAGGTGGTTCATAAAGAAGAGCCTGTAGAAATTTTTAATGCCGAGTTAGCGGATGCAGATGTCATTGACCGAACATATCAAGAAATGTTGTCGTTATTGACCTTAAATGATAAACATCAGGAAGATCTTAAAAAAAGAGGGCTGACGAAAGAACAGATCGAGATACAGAGGTATCGTAGTGTACCGTTGTTTGGAATTAAAAATATGGTACAAAAACTGTTGGAATCCGGACAGACGGTAAAAGGTGTGCCGGGATTTTATGAAGATCAAGATGGGAAATGGACAATTAATTTTACTTCTAAAAATTCTGGGATTTTGATACCGATTCGATCCATGGAAGGAAAAATACAAGGATTTCAGATACGGTTGGATCAGGTAATGGAGGGACGGAAGTATATCTGGCTTTCCAGTGTGAAATTCCAAAATGGAGTATCATCAGGGAGTCCGGTACATGTCATAGGAAGTCTGGACGCAGAACAGATCTATTTAACAGAAGGTGCATTAAAAGGTACGATAGCCCACTATTTATCTGGAGATACGTTCATTTGCGTTGCTGGTGTCAATCAGTACAGAAATTTAAAGCCAGTTTTGGAAACGCTGAAAAGCAGGCATCTGCAGCACCTATATGAAGCTTATGATATGGATAAAAAAATGAAGGTATATTGTGATGGGGATTCTGAGAAATGTGATGCCTGTCAACGTAAACCAGCCACTTTTTATTGTCCGCATAAGATGCAGAAACGGCAGATTCTACAGAACGCTTGTAGAAAGGTGTATGAAATCTGTAGTGGATTGTCTATTTCCATGAGCCGTATGGTTTGGGACATGGATTCTTATGGTGAGTGGAATGGGCAGATCAAAGGAATTGATGATTATTACTATGTATTGAAAAATACGGGGTGAATATGGACCGGGCAAGTTGTCCGGTCTTATGGAAGAGGAGGATTCGATGAAACGAAAGAAAATTTACGGCATATTTATGCTTGTAGCCATTGCTGTTTTTTTATTTGCAGGAGGAAGGATACTGCAAATTTATTTGAATTATCAGGAAAGTCAAAAAGTCTATGAGCAGATGGAAGAGTTTACGCAAAAGACAGAGAACCACGACTTGTCACCAGAAGCGGTTCCAGGGGAAACACCAGAGGAGGTTGCAGAGCAGGGATTCCTACAGGTGGATTTTAACAAGCTGGAAGAAATCAATCCAGATGTCATTGCATGGATTGAGATTCCTGGTTTGGAAATTAGTTATCCGGTAGTCCAGGGGAGGGATAATGACTATTATCTGCATCACCTGATTACGGGAGAAAATCATAAAAGTGGCAGTATTTTTATGGACTTTCACAACCAGGAGGATTTATCAGACAGAAATACCATTATCTATGGGCATAATATGAAGGATGGGAGCATGTTTGGAACCCTGGATCAGTATCAGTCACAGGCACTTTATCGAAACTATCCCTATTTTTATATGTATGTGCCAGGATATATTTATGAGTATCAGATTTTTTCCTGTTATGCAGCACCGACGGATCATCCAGCATATACTTATGATTTTCCTACTTCTGAGGACTATGAAGTTTTTCTGGAAACACTACAAAGAAGTGCTGAGTATAACACAGGGATGACAGTTACCGAGGAGGATCAGGTAGTGACCTTATCAACTTGTGTAAATACCCGAAAGGATTATCGCTATTTAGTACATGGAAAACTGAAACAGAAAATAAAAATGGAGGAATAATAGATGTTAGATTTTGAATATGCAAAGGCATTGGCAGAGGTTGTGCTGGATACAACTTGCAGCGAAAAAGAAAGAGAAGTACGGCTGGAGTGTTCAACCCAAATATTTGGCAGAGCAAATGCTTATTTAAAGAAAGGCTTCTTACCCGATGTGGTAGAGGCTTTTTTTGTGCGAAAAATGAAAGGTTTGCCACTGGTATCGGCAAAGCAGGATATGCAGGATTTTTTGAAAGTCAGTACACCCCATTATTTTGGCGGGAAATTTACAGTTAGTAATATTCCGTATTATTCTGAGGAAGAAGAACTGCTACTTTGGTCAGAAACATCACTTCGTGGTCCATTGATTTCAGCCGGATATGAACGCTATATGGAACTGTTTAAAAAGATTTTGCCTCAAAAGGCAGAACAGATTAATTTTTTATAAAGAGAAATAATTCGAATGAGGACTGGAAATATATGGTGGTTTAAAGATAAATGTTAAAAATTATTATATAGGAAGAAAGCATCTGTCTGTAGCAAAATGCTGCAGACAGGATATTTTTTTGAAAAAAAGTTGCTTTGTACGGAAACTCTGCGTACAAGAGAAGTATAAAGAAAAAAAGGAGAGATGATTTTATGATAAAAAAAGTTCGGATTGCGGTAGACCATGGCAATAGAAATATGAAAACCTGTTCCCGGGTATTTACGACAGGGCTTACCATTCAGGATAAAAAGCCTGCCAGAGGGGAAAAGTTCCTGTTCTATGAGGGAAAGTATTATGTGCTGAGTGAAAATAGGATTCCTTATCAAAGAGATAAAACGCATGATGATCGGTTTTTTATCCTTACTCTATTTGCAATCGTAAAAGAGCTGGAGGAAAACCCTCAAATTCAGCCAGAGGATGTCATTCAGGTGGATCTTCCGATTGGGCTGCCACCCAAGCATTATGCAGAACTTTGTGAACGGTATGAAGCATATTTTAAAAGACAAGGGAAAATCCATGATATCAATTACTGTGGTAGGACATATCATATCACCATTGGAGAGGTAATGGCATTTCCACAGGACTATGCGGCTATGATGACTATGATTGAAAAGCTGCAGCAGATTCCCAAAGTAGTAGGAATTGATATAGGAGGATTTACTACTGACTATCTGCTGATGCGGAAAGGTAATCCAGATATGGAAGCCTGTGATTCCATGGAAAAAGGCGTGATTACCATGTATAACAAGATTATTTCCGGGATTAACAGTGAATATGATATTTTGTTAGAGGAAAGTGATATTGACAGTATCCTTCAGGGAAACACAGAGTTTTATGAAGAGGCTGTAGTCCGTATGACAGAAGGTATGGTGCAGGATTTTGTAAAAGATCTGCTGAACAGTATTCGAGAAAGAGGCATAGATACCAAAGCAGCATATACGGTATTTATTGGAGGCGGTGCAAAGCTATTGAGCCATTTCCTGGAACAATCAGACCGTCTGGGGAAATATATTTTTATTGAGGATATTTCTGCCAATGCCAAAGGATATGACAGACTGTTCCAGATTATGTAGGGGAGTGTGATTAATGTGGAGAAAAAGAATCCTTATAAATTCACACTTGGGTTTGATAAAACGAAACCAACTCATGCACGTGCAGTAGAGATTTTAAACGCCGTAAGGGACAAAGCCGACTTAATCGCATCAGCAGTGGTAACTCATATAGATGGCGGCAGAACAGAAGAAGGGGCTGTATTGAACCAAGAAGCTTTGCAGATTATGATGTTGGAATTGGTAAAGCAAGAGGTGGAAAAAGCAATGCAGAACTATTCTTCAAAAAAGGAGAATATTCAAGTTGAAGAAGGAACAAAGGAAGAGGTAATAGAGAAACAGAAGGTATCTGAATTTGTCTTTGCACCTGAAGTTGCCAAAAGCGTTAGAGATGCAATGAGTGCATTTAGAAATAGATAGAAAATAAAAAGAAGCATCAAATTTTGAGTGCTTCTTTTTTGTTGCACATTTATGCCAATTCACAGGAACCCCACAGATTCCGCACAGGTTTCTCACAGATTTCATCCGTATAATCAAAAATCAGATATTGTCAGAAAAAGGCTTAATTGAGTGGATCCTTTTCTTTCAATGCAGAAAGAAGCCCACGCAAGGTGCGTAGGGCAATTTGCCGCTCGTCTTCAGAGCAGTTTTGCAGTTCTTTCATAATCTGATAGGTAGTAGTGTCCGGTTCTTTTCGCTCATCCTGAACAGCTGCATCAATTGAAATATCCAGAAATTGAGCAATCGGGATTAAAGTTGCAAGTTCCGGATTGCCATTACAGGTTTCAATATCCGAAATGGTCCGGGTGGACACACCGGCTTGTTCTGCAAGTTTTGCTTGTGACAGACCACGCCTTTCTCGTTCACTTCTTACCATATAGCCTAATTTTTTCTTGACGGTATCCATCAGCATCCGCATCACCTCACTTATTGTTTTATTTTATCGTAGATTGATAGTAAGAGAAACGCATTATAGTGCATGAAGATACGCAATATAATGTGGATTGCGGGGCAGGAGAACCTACAAAGGAGGAGCATCCATGCTGCAAGGAAAGACAAGGTATTTGTGTAATGTTTCGTCAAAAAAATCTTGTTTTTGCAGGGGTGCCAAAAGGGTTATTTATATGCAGTATATGCGTTAATCTATAAAGCCACTGTGCAGGATAATGCATGGAATAAGAATGATGTCGAGCCAGAAGAAATGTGGTTCGGCGTTTTCTTTTACCAAAATAAAAATATCCTTCACAGATGCAGATCTCCACCTCTGAAATTTGGAAACTTATTGATTTCAAATTTCGGAGGTAGAAAATGAAAGAAGAACAAAAATATAATGGATCTAAAACAAGAAATTATTTCACTGCTTACTTGCTGGCATCTATAAGGGGAAAAAGACTTCGGTATCTGGAAAAGCAGCAGAAAATATTATTTGCAGAGGAAAATCTGGAAGATAAAGAATATACAGATGCGGATATTTCTCCAGAGGAAAGGCTGGAATTGGAGCAGAAAGAACAACTGCTTATGGAAGAAGCACAGGGGATATATCCAGAGTGGAACGAAATGACGGATATAAGCCTTATAGAAGCCATGTTTTCTTTGCAGGAAGAAGAACGGAAGCTTATTTATCAGCATGTATTTGAGGAACATACATTTAAAGAAATGAGCATCTTGAATCAGATGTCGGAAGAAAGATGTAAAGGTGCATATTATTGGGCTATCCGGAAAATACGCAAGAGAATGGGAGGAAAGAAATCATGAATTTTAAAGAATTGTTATACCGGGCACGTCGAGGGGATGAAGATGCTATTCTGGAAATATTTGAAATGTACCGACCACTTTTAATTAAAAATGCTTTGGTAGAAGGGATTTTTGATGAAGATCTGTATCAGGAATTGACAGCAGAATTTCTGAAGTGCATACGGTATTTTAGAGATGTAGAATAGTATTATAGTAGTATAGGAAGAGGCGTGACTGGTAAGGTACGCCTCTTCCGTATATTATAGAGAGCTGAACGATAATAAAAGAATGTTGTGATTACCAAGTAGGCAATAAAAAGGGCAATCTATACAAGAAAACTAGACTAGTATCAATGAGGACATTTATTATAAAAAGATAAGGAGGATGTATTCATGGGAAGGGAACAGAATAAAAAGGGTTTAGATAAAATAAACAGAAATCATGATGAGAAACAAAATATAACGGAGAAAGAATGGGCATTATTAGAAAAATATAGAAATCTTTGTGAGGAAAATAAATTAACAATAGATATTTTGATTCAACGATTATTGACACATCAGAAAGGCAGGGAATAGGTTGATTAAAGTAGGATTGTGTGATGACATTACAGACTATAACAAAAAAATGGAGAACTATATAATACGTTATGGCAATGAAAACCATCTAAAGGTTAAAATTACTGCATACGGAAGTGGCTCACAATTGTTATTAAACTTTCAAAAGAGAAAGTTTGACATAATTTTTTTGGATGTTTCTATGCCGGAATTAGATGGGTTTGAAACAGCAGAACGAATTAGAAGTATAGATGAAAATGTTGTAATAGTATTTTGTACATCCTTTTACACAATATCAAATGCAGGGAAAGGTTTTGAAGTGGATGCAGAGGATTTCTTATCAAAGCCATTATTATATAAAAAGGTAGAATACCTTTTAAATAAAGTATATAAAAAGAAATTGTTGTGTGCAGAGGAAAAATTATTTTTGAAGTGCCAAGATGGATTGATTACGCTACAGCTTTCAGATATAATCTACATACAGGTAAGGAACAAACTATTGATTCTGCATACGAATAAGGGAGAAATACAAAGTAGCCAAAGGATGAGGGAACTGGAGGAAAGATTAAGCCGAAAATTATTCTTCAGATGTCATAACAGCTACATAGTAAATTTTGATTATGTAGAAGGTTTAAAGAATGATAGCGTACTCGTTAAGGATAAGAATCAACAGTTAAAAGAGATTCCGGTGAGTAAATATAAAAAAGAAGAATTTATGAAAGAATTAGCTATTTATGTAGGAAATAGGTAGATTAAATATTTTATGCAAAAAAAAAGTCGATTTAGACATGGAATGTTGATATATAGGAAAAAGCAGAGTATAGTTTGGACATACTTACTGATATTGAAAGGAGAGAAAGGATATGCAGGAAATTAAAACGACAGAGGAATATCAAAAAGAAGTGGAGATAACAGAAGAAGAAATAGAAAGTTATTCCGGCTGTTCAGAAAGAACACAGAGATGTTTAACTGATTGTCCCTGGCCGTTCCCAGGATCTTATATTAATGCAGCAAGCTAAATTAGAGAACCGCATACCTATCTGAAAAATGGATAGGCTGTGCGGTTACTTTTTTGGAGGAAAGAGATGTATACGATTACTTTAGAGGTAAATCAAATTTGTAATTTACGATGCGACTATTGCTATCTTGGAGAGAAAACAAATCAGATAATGCCCGAAGAAATTGCCTGTAAAGGGATAGAAATAGCTTTTCTAAATGTAGAAAAGCATAAGGATAAAAGCTTGTGGGTTGATTTTGTAGGAGGAGAAGCGTTAATTAGTTTTGCACTTTTACGGAAATTGGTCGAACATATTGAAGAGGAGGCTGCGAAACGAACAATTGCGGTTTCTTATTCCATTACCACGAATGGTACAATTATGAATAATGAAATTTTGGAATGGTTAGTAAATAATAGAGTTCATTTAAAATTGAGCATAGATGGAACAATGGAAACTCATGACAGAAATCGCAAAACAAAACATGGTATAGGAAGTTATAGGAATATAATGCAGAATATAAGTTACTTTAGAGAGTACGAAGAGAGAACAAAACAATATATTCAGGTCGCTCATGTAGTTACTCAGAATAATTACTGGGAAGCTTTTAAGTCTGTTAAACATCTAGTAGAAGATTTACATTTTAGTATCGTAGATTCTTCTATAGATGTTACACATAGGTGGACTGTTGAGCAATTAGATAAATTGGGGCAGGAATGGGAAAATATTTTATGTTATTATATAAAGAAAAAGAGAACGGACAAGCATTTTTGTGGGCACCAATATTGGATTTAAAAAAATATGGAGAAGAATACGTGAATTCCGGATTCTGTGGAGTGGGGTTAATCCAAATATATGTGAAAACAGATGGTGGGATTTATGGATGTGCAGCTAATTTAGAGTCTAGTGGGTGTTTAGGAGATGTGGGGAAAGGTTTCTCCGTAAGAAAAATAAAAGAATATCGGGAATTAGCAAACCAAAGTAATGCTTGTTTAAAGTGTAATATACATGCCAAATGTCAGAGCTGTAAATGTATTATGAACAATCTATCATACAGTAATCAGATAAATGGATATAATCCAGATATGTGCTATTTTGAAAAGAAAAAAATAACTTTATGGAATAAGTATGATAAAAAAATAGGATAAAATAAACTTGATAAATTAGTAAAAATGCGTTATTTTTATTATAAGACATCATAAATACTTGTTTTGCTGGTATTTGATTGAAAATCATAGTAAAAGTGGTGATAAAAATGAATATAATTAGGAAGAAACGTAAGGAATTGGGAATTTCTCAAAGCGAATTAAGCGAAAAAATTGGGAACTAGTCAGCAAACAATCAGTAGGATTGAGAAGGCGAGGATTGAAAATATACCTTGTAACCTTCTGATAAAATTGGCAGATATATTCCATGTTCCTGTCGATATTCTTATTTATGAAGAAAAGAATAATTTGTTTAGTTCACAGGGAGAAGAATTGTGGGAAATATATAAGCAACTTGATGAGGCAAATAAGACCACTTTGCTAACGCTTGGCAGGAGATTAAGTGAAGCACAAGTAGAAAATATGTTTAAAAGACAAATGGGTGATGAAAGTGATAAAAATAGCGATATGTGATGACGAAAAATGTTTTATAGATACAATAGAAAAAATGTTAAAAGTTTATGAAAAGAAAAATGAGCAGGATTTTATAATAAAAAATATACTAAGCCATTGCAGTTAATGGAATCTTTAAAAGAAGAATTCCAGATTTTCTTTTTAGATATAGAAATGCCAGCTATGGATGGTATGGAATTAGTGGATATTATAAGAAAGCATGATGAAAAGTCAATTGTTCTTTTTGTGTCTTCGCATAATGAATTTGTGGGAGCTGGATATAAGTATGACGTGCAAAATTTTATTACGAAGCCGATTACACAAGTCCAAATAAATTGTGAAATGAACCGGGCACTACGAAAACTGAATACATATGAACAGAGATATATTGCATTAAAAAATGAAAAAGGTTATTTTAAACTATTTCTTTCAGATATCGAATATATTGAAACAATAAATCGGAAAGTACTGTTTCATTTAAGAAGTGGAAAGAAAGAAGCAGGATATTTTAAGATGAAAGATTTGGAAGAACGATTAGAACAGTTCTTCTTTGTTCGTTGCCATAACGGAATTATTGTCAATGTAGATTGCATAGAATCATTATATGATCTCACTGTAACACTTTATTCTGGAAACAAAATATATATTACACGTTCCAGAAAACAGAACCTTATGAAGAAAATGGCGGAACGGGGAGGAGCTGTTTAAGGTGCACGGACAAGTTATATTAAAAAACATATTTTCTGTACTCAATATTTTATTAATATTATATCTCATGCTCGGTGAAAGAAAAAGTAGAAGGTATAATGCTGTAAGGAGTAGGTATTCGTTAATTATTTGCGTTGTGAGTTTAGTGCTTTTTAGAATGATGGCGAATGGAGCAGAACTACATATTGTATATAATTATGTAAGCATTATCATTATAGTTATGATTATAGGACATTTTCTATTCCAGTATAGTATAAAATATTGTTTATTACTTGGGAGCGTTTTCTTATCAGTTATACTTTTAGGTCAACTGATTAGTTGCATTTTTTTCTATAGATATAGTAGTGATGGAATATTAGCAGATCTGTCTGAAAAATATCAAATCCATATGATTTTGATTGCTGAAATAGTAATTATTATTGGGAATTTGGTAATAAAAAGATTGTAAATAAAATCCCATTATTACTTTCTGGACTGAACGTTGTTACAATTATTATTCCGTTGTTTATCAATATAGTAGTAATGGCAATATGTGCGGATCAGTTATATAACGACAAAAGGATGATTGTTGACAATGTATGGTCAATAATAACTATTATAGTTGTGTGTATTGTGGTGTTTATGGGGACGGTTTGTAATATTGTTGTTCTTGAAAATTATTTGAATGTTAAAAAGATTGAGAATGAAAAGAACTTGCAGATTAGCGAGATGAGTTTACAATACGATTATTATATGAAACAATCCAATGATATGGAAAACATTAGAAAGATTTCTCATGATATTAAAAATCATTTGGAGGCATTAAGAGGGAATGTGGATTATCAACAGAAGCAAGAATACATAGATGGAATTGAAAGTAAGTTGGACATTTATCAAAGCTATTATAAAACAGGCAATGCATTTCTTGATAACCTATTACATGCAAAAAGACTGGAAGCTCTTGAAAAAAAGATTGAGTTTAAAGTATTTACAGACTTTACACCATTTAAGCGAGTTAAAAATGAAGATCTATGTGTGATTGTCTCAAATACAATCGACAATGCACTACGAGAATGCCAACTCATGAAAGCGGATAATCCGAAAATAGAATGTTTAGTACAGCTAAAGGCTAGAAAAATAAAAGGATTTCTATCTATTATATGTGAAAACAGTTTGAGAGAAAGCCAGGCAGAAGCTTTACGTGGAAATTCGGTAATGGAAACATCAAAGGAAGATAAAAAAAATCATGGATTTGGAGTGAAGAATATTAGGCGTGTTGTGAGAGAATATGGGGGAGAGGTATCATTTAATGTGGTGGATGATATGTTTTCAGTATCGATTCTTATTCCTATCGAAGTATAGAATAATAAGTGGTATTTACGAAAGTAAGTATCACTTTTTTATATCCAAATAAGGTTAAAAAAACGCAATTTAGTCAAATATTGTTTTCTTTTTTAAATTAAGATGTAAGATAAAGAAAAAAGAAGAGGAGGCATGGGTATGCGAAAAAAAATGAAACTATTTATTGCCATGGTATCAGTGGGGGCTTTATTGGGAACGATGCCAGTTATGGCAGCGGAACAGCCAGAACTTCCAACGAAAGTGCAGGATATTGCGAATGGTTCAGATGAACTTTACGGGGAAGGAGTTCCGATTGAGCATGGTACAAATCCAGATGAAAGATTTTCGTCTGGCGGGGTAGATCATACACATCAGTATATTGTTGCAAACGCACTTAAAATTCTGAGCAATGATAAAGGAAATAGTGCATTCAATGGTGAGCTGAACTCATCTATCCTTATGGAGGCAACCGACTGGCCGGATAAACTTGGAAATGAAACAGATGCAGGAACTTTTGCAGGACACTTTTATGATCCTGATACTGGAAAAAACTGGCTTGGCCAAAAATCTCCGACAGCTAGGACAAGAGCAGAGTCATATTTTCAGGCAGCAGTAAATGCGTATCGTGCAGGGGATGTACAATTGGCTATGTCAAACTTAGGAAAAGGCACCCATTATGTATCGGACTTAAACGAACCGCATCATGCATCGAACTTGACAGCGATAAACAGCAATCATTCCGCTTTTGAAAAATATGTTGATAAAAACCGTAAATCTTACACAATAGCAGGTAGTTCGTTTGGTTCCTCCGTATATACAACCGCATTAAATACATCAACAGGAGATTTGATGTATTCTGCAGCAAAATATGCGAAAGGGCTTGTGGCGGAGGCTCAAAAGGAAAGTTCCTATGATAGTGCAGGTAGAAAATCTGTACAGCATGCTATACAGACGGTAACTCAATATATGTATAAATTTGGTAAGGAAGTTGGAATTTATAAATAATGTTAAAAAGGTCTTGGTATTGAGAAATCAAATGCCAGGATCTTTTGGATAATCAAACTTCGTGAGGGTTTGCCAAACTTAATGAGGGTCTCATTAATTTTTGATAGGAGTTAATGAGGGTTCTTCGTGAGGGCCTAGTTTGAGGGTTTATTATGAGGGTCTGGTGAAGTATGCCAGATTCTTACCATTTATCTGGCTTGATTATTATTCATCATAATAAGAAAACCTGTCAAGGATGCGTGTTCGCACTGTATTGCAGCAAGTCCTTGACAGGTATTTTTATTATGATATTTTGAGTGAACAAGCAGATCAAAGGAGAAAACCCTCACGATGTCCCCTCAAACCAGCTCATCATAAACGCCCCTCATGAAAAACCCTCACGAACATAGCCACTCAAAAAGTTTGATTACCCGATCTTTTTTAGAGTAAGCACTGAAATATATAAAATAAGCAAATTATATGGATAAATGTAAAAAGTTGGTTACAATTATTTTTAAAATACAAGCAAAGGAGAAATATTAATGTTTAGTTTTACGCTTTATATAACGACAGATTGTAATTTTAAATGCCAGTATTGTTATGAGGATTACCATAACCATTATCAGTTAAATGAAAAAACACTTGTAGACTCTTTGGAGTTTATGATGAATTATGGGGATAGAGGTAAAGTCTTAATTGATTTTTTAGGCGGTGAGCCTTTGCTGAAGAAAGATTTAATTTACCAGGCAGCATCCTATATCCAAAGTAATTATCCGGAAAGGGAAGTAAAGTATTATATTACTACCAATTGTTCCCTGATGGATGATCAGTTCATTGCATTTATGAAAGAAAATCATTTTACAGTACGTCTTAGTTTTGATGGGAATAAGGAAACCCATGATTTGAACAGGGTTGCGAAAGATGGAGTTTCTTGCTATGACAAAATTTTTGAGAATATCATGAAGATAAAGGATAGTGGTTTGAATTTTTCTGTAAGAATGACGGTCACAGAAAATACCATTCCGCATATGTTCGAAAACATCTGTTATCTGCATGAGCATGGTCTGGATAACATCGGTATGATTATGGATGTATATTTAAAAATATCTGATGATCTGAAGATAGAATTTGAGAAGCAGGTGGGACAAATTTTGCAGTACTATTTGGATGAGGCAGCATCGGGCAGAATTTTTAACATAGATCAATTTGATGGAAAAATGTTTAATATGTTGTGTGATTTTGGAAACTGCTTTGGTATGTGCGATGCTGGAATTGGAAATTTCAAGATTTTTCCGAATGGTCAGATATACCCGTGTGGATTTCTTACAAGCAATGAAAAATATTGTATAGGCAATATTAAGGAAGGTGTTGATATAAGGAAGGCAAAATTAATAGCGATATCTAATTTTGATAAAACCGATCCGAAGTGTAAGGGATGTACAATCCGAGATTTTTGTCATGGTATGAAATGCGGATATATGAATTTTATCAATACAGGGAAGATTAATGTACCATCGGATGCAGAGTGCATCTTTGAACATATCTTTTATAAGGCAATGGTACAAATTCTTGGATATTATTTACAGCAGCCGATTGAAATAATTAGAGAAAAATTAGGCGTGTATATAGACTATATCCAGGAGGAAAATTTAAAATTCAGTGAGTTTGGTGAGAAGATTGCCCAGAGGTTAAAAAGATGAAAAGTAAAAATAAACGTAGCATATCTTGGATTTTTAAAAGAGTATGCTTTTAAGAAAAAGCTACTACCTTATTACATTTTAACGATAGCAATAATTGTATTGACAGCTGGGGTTTCTTTGGTGCGTCCAGAACTGCAAGGAAAAGTGATAGATGATTTGGGAAATCCGCAAAGTACCAGTTTATCTGCGTTTATGTTCCTTCTGGCGGTGTTCCTGGGAATGGTACTTCTAAACTACCTTATGAATTATGTACAGCGTTATGTTGTGGCTGTCATATCGGAAGAGATAGCAGCAGATATGCGACAAAAGGTAGAAGATAAATTATCAACAGTAAGTGTAAATTTTTTTGAGAAGATAAAGCTAAGTGACATTTTGCTAAAAGTGGATAAAGATGTTTCAGCAGTGAAACAATGTGGTATCACAAGCATTATTACACTGATTTCTAATATTGTTATCCTGGTAGTGGTTCCTCCGTATATGTTTTCTATCCATAAGGGAATTGCCGTATCTAATATTATTTTACTTGTCAGCGTTCCTTTTATCAGCAGAATTCTTGGAAAATTGATACAGGAAACCAGTAGTCAAGTTCTGGAAGGATACAATAGTATCACCAGTGTGCTAACAAATACCTATGATAATTGGTTTATTACAAGACTCTTTCAATGTGGGCAATATGTGCATGATAGGTACTTTGAGAACAACCAGAAATATAAAAAAGAGACGAATCGCCAGAATTTATTGTACATATTGAATACATCTACGATACTTGTAATTCAGTTTATTGGAACAGTCATAATTTGGGTAGTAGGTGCACAAGAAGTATTTAAAGAGAATATGACCATAGGTACCATTATGGCATTGATGAATTACCAAACAATTATTATGAATCCTATTATTGGAATTGCACAATTTGCTAACGAGTACCATACAGCCGTAGTTTCCTTAAAGGATATCAATGGTCTGCTTCAGTATCCGGATCAGAAACAAGGAGATGGAGAGGAAGTAACAACAGTTAACAACATTTCCTTAGAAGAGATGAGCTTTTCTTATACAGAGTCGAATAAGAAGGTATTTGACCGGCTCAATTTGAAGTTCGAAAAAGGCACTCTTTACGGAGTTCATGGAAAAAGTGGACAAGGCAAAAGCACTCTGTTCAAAATTATAACAGGTGTGTATCAACCGACAAAAGGAAAAGTAGTTGTGAATAACACAGATTTGCAGGAATTAGATATTAACAGCTATTGGAAAAATACAGGATATGTTATGCAGCGTACACAGTTCTTCAATGATACGGTAAGACAGAATATGGGATTACTACATATTGTTTCGGAGCAAGAAATGGATACAGTGGCAAAGTGCTTGGATTTGTATGATGAAATCCATACTTTAGAAATGGTATGGGATACCGAGATAAAGATAGATCCATGCAATTTCTCAGAGGGACAAAGGCGGCGTTTGGATATTATGAGGAATATTTTGAAAAATTCACAAATTCTGATTTTTGACGAAGCGACAGCGAATATTGATGAAAAGCGAAGAGGGCGTTTTTACCAATTATTGCATGAATTATCAGGGGATAAAATTATTATTTTTTCTACGCATAATCTGGAAGAATTGCGAGAAGCGGATATTATCGTGGATTTGGAAAAGATGCATATAAGGCAGGTGAGTGAAAAGTGAGGATAGGTGTGTTGGATTCCAATGGATCTTTTGATAATCCTTTTTTTTATGGATAAGAAAATTGTAAAAATAGACTGCAAGTGGAAAGACCAGGAATACAGCAAAGATGCCTTTGGATTTACCCATGCGGAATATGTCTGTTCTTTTATTTTAAAGGAAAACCCAGAAGCTGAAATTGTTCTGGTACCCATCGTGAGGAAGAATAAAAAGAGTACGGTTCTGGATATGATAGAAGGTATTGAATTACTGATAGAGGAACAGGTAGACATAATTAATATGAGTATAGGAGATGAGTACAAATATCACAAAGAAATAGAGGAAGTGTGTAGAGCAGCTACAGAAAAGGGGATTTTGATTGTGGCTGCATATTCCAATCAGAAAGCAGAAGAAACCTATCCGGCTTCCTTCCCCTTTGTAATGGGGGTAAGATGCCTGGATATGGAGAACCCGGTACAAGTTCTTCAATATGATGAAAAGAAAAATGATGTGATTTTTTCTTGTGGGCTTTTCTTTTTTATATCATTTAGGAATACCGGTGCTGCATCCAGGAAATAGCCTTGCCTGTGCTGTGGTAACAGGCTATTTGAGTAACTATGAGAAACAGTATCAACAGGCAATTTTACAGTTTACTTTCAATACTTTGAATAACTATTATCCATATCAGACATTGAAGCAGAAACAGTGCTATTTTCTAACGAATCGTATAGAAGAACCTTTAGAGCAGCGTTTTATACGGGAAGTAACGAGAACAGAGAGATGTGATACTTTTGAAAGTGGAATGGAAAAATTGAGAAATATAAAAACAGCAAAACAGTATCCTGTGCTATTTATTGATCACAACAATTATCAGGAAATATTTGAGTATAAAGAGAGAATCAGGGTATATGCCATGGAAAATCCGAAGACAGAAATTATTTTGCGATATCCCTTATTTAATATGGTGGAAAGATTGGATTTCCAGAAGAAAACAAATAGAAATTTGAACCAATTTACAGTTTAGGAGGCAGGAAAATGTATACATTGTCATTAGAGATTATAAATAAGTGCAATTTGAATTGTACTTACTGTTATCTGGGCGAGAAGAAAAATACATACATGAGTTTAGAAACGGCTCAAAAGGTAATCGATATTGCTGTGCATGAAGCAAATAAACAGCATGATCGGACACTTATGGTTTACTTTATTGGAGGGGAACCTCTTATGGCATTTAATCTGATGAAAGATGCGATAGATTATGCGAAGAAAAAATGCCAGGAAACAAACTTAATATGCAAGTTCAGTACTACGATAAATGGAACGTTAGTTACGGATGAAGTAATTGATTTTTTTGTGGAAAATACATTTGAGGTGAAGGTGAGTTTAGATGGTCCTGAGTATGTTCAGAATTTGAACAGGAGAGACTATGCAGGAAATGGAAGTTTTGAAAATATCATAAAGAATCTTCCGTTATTGAGAAAATATGAGCAGGAAACAGGAAATCAGATTTCTGTAGCCAGTGTTGTGACAAGTAATAACTATCAATATTATGCAGAAAGTTTCCAGTTTTTGCTTGATTTAGGAATTAAAAAATTAGAATCAGGAATTGATTATTATTGCTCCTGGAGTGATGAGCAGATACAGGGATTACGAAAGCAGATAGAGAAAGTATTTGGCTTATATAAAGCATATATACAAAAAAATCAAGAAGTAATCTTCTGGAATCTCTGGGAACAATATCTGAAATCATTCCTGATTCCATGTCCATTTTATGCATGTAAGGCGGGTTTGACAACTTGCTATGTAACAACAGATGGTGGGATTTATACTTGTGCAGAACTTCCAGAGTTTAAAATCGGTTCTGTAGAAGAAGGATTGGATGTTCCGAGAATTCGAGAAATTATTTATCTAGAGGATCGAGAGGATGCGATGTGCCAAGAATGTCAATATCTTAGACATTGCAAAACAAGAGGATGCCAGATGGCAAATTATGAAATTCACCAGAATGTATATAAACCTATAAAAGTGAATTGTGAAGTGACGAAGTGGATGTATCATCTGATTCAAACAAACTTAACCGAAAAACAGCTTGAAAAGTTGAAACAAGAATATGAAAGGAGATATTTACGCCATGGAAAGTAGAATGAATGAGTTTATTAAGATTACAGAGGGAGAAAAAGTGGCTTTAATTGATCCAGTAGGAAAAGTCTGCCTGGGGGTAAGTAAAAGATTTGCTGATAATTTAGATAAACCAGAGTTTCAGGAAAAGTTATTCTCTGTATGGAAGCAGCAAACTGAATTTATAAAGGAAATAGAAAATAATCATGAGAAAATCAATACGGTATATTTGATGGTAACTAGGAAATGTAATATGAATTGCGATTTTTGTGCGATTAGTGCAAACGACAAATTGCGTCCAGAAAAAGAATTTAAGCTGGAGGATATACAGAATAAGGTGATTCCGTTCTTTCAAAAAAATAAACCACATAAAATGATTCTTACAGGTGGAGAGCCACTGATTAAAGATCAAATTGTGGAAATTGCAAAAGCTTTGGGAAATGGTTTGACCTGCCCAATTACACTGCAGAGCAATGGCCTTGCTATTACCAAGGACTTAACAGAACAACTCAAAGGGTATATAAATGAAATAGACTTCAGTACTATGCACATGTTTGGAACACCTGAAAAGGAGCAGCAGCTAATTAATCATATAGAGATGTGTCAGCAAGCAGGAATAAAGGTGGTTCTTAGTTTCATTTATGAGAAAACAAATGAAGTGGATTTGTATAGAGTGATTGATATAGCAGCTAAATATGACATTGATGTTCTTTTTAATATTGTTTCATCTGTGGGTAGGGCGAAAGAAAACTCTGAAATTTTAACAGATATGGAACATCTTGATATGAACCTGAAGATAGCAAAATATATATTGAAACAGGGATACGAGAATAAAAAAATAGGGGGAGCCTTTTATCAAAGGATTCAGGTAAGAAATTCTTGTGGGGGTTATGGAAAAGTTATGGCAATTTTCCCAGAAGGCGATATTTATATGTGTCAGTGTATGGAACAGAACCAGGTTCGAATGGGAGATATACTTATAGATAATCCTGAAAAGATTTTAAAAACTCAAGAGTGTTTATTAAAGCAATCTGAAATAAAGCAGTTATTCTGTGTTGACTATAAAGAAATATGTAAAGAATGTGATTATCGTTATATATGTGGGGGGAAATGTATGGCTTCGGAAGACGAATATGACTATAAATGTACTTTTGCAAAAGCAATGTTTAAATATGTGCTGTTTTATTACCAATCCCAAGAGAAAAATAGAGAAAAACTTGAAAGTTATGTTCAATATCTTAGAAAAAAATAAAGAAATGCATATGAGAAAGATAGAGAATCCATATAGGAAGAAAAAAATGACAAAATAAACATAAGTTGTGGCTGATACATCAGAAAAGGGATATATTTAAAATAGTTTTACATACGGAAAATTAAGGAGGTAATAGCATGAATGAAAAGTTGGAGCTGACAGAGGAAGAAGTTAATGTGTACAGTGATGATTGCGGTAAAATACAGGTAGATTGTTTAAATGATTGTATTGATGGAAGCGCATGGCTAAGTATCGAATCCTAAAGAATTTACGATGACATGATGATTAAGGAGATGTAATTGAGGTAACAAGTATCTTTAAAGTAAAAAAATATTATAATTTTATGTAGGCAATAGGAGGAAGTGTACATGAAATTTTCAAAGTTTAATTTGATAATCAAAGAAGGGGATAAAAGAATTTTATTTAATACGCTTTCAGGAGAGTGCTTTAAAATATCTATAGATGTTGCAGAAATGATTGAGAATAATTTACTGGATCAACTCAATAAAGAATTATATGATGATTTTGTGGAAAAAGGATTATTGTGGATGATCAGGTTGAAGAAAATAGGTATTTCAGTTATATTCAAAACCAAACAAGGTTCAATAATAATGCATTATCATCGACAGTACTGCTAACCTGGGCATGTAATTTAGCATGTATATATTGCTATGAAGGAGCAGGATGTAGAACGATAAGAATGAATAAAGCAACAGCAGATAGATTTATAGGATTTATGATAAACCAAGCAAAGACAAGAAATTCAAAAAGTATGTATATTAATCTGTTTGGTGGAGAGCCATTACTTAACATAGATTGTGGATTTTATATTTTAGATGAGTTAAGAAATTCTGTGGGGAAAAAAATATAGAGTTTGCATCAGGGATAATAACAAATGGAACTTTATTAACAGCTAAAATAGTAAATCAATTAATAAACTATAATTGCCAACAGATACAAATAACTCTTGATGGTATGCCTGATACGCATAATGCAAGAAGAAAATATAAGGATGGAAAAGGTTCATTTGAACAGATTATTTCGGCGTTAGAATTGCTGAACAATAAAAGTGCTGATATACATACTGTTATAAGAATCAATGTGGATAAGAATAATTTGGATGAAGTGAGTTTGCTTTTGGAGTATCTTGGGAGTAATGGAAAAGGTTTAACAAATTGCAATGTTGACTTTGGAATCGTTAGAGGTTCTACACAAGCATGTTCTGCATATTCGGGGAATTGTTTAAGTGAAAGTATTGTAGGAGAAGTATTGAGTAAACTATGGAGTAAGGCTGAAATGGAAGGGTTTACTTTATATACAAAACCATTTCATAGATGGATTTATTGTGGACTATATGCTGATAGTCAGTTTACAGTTACTCCCAATGGTGAATTATATAAATGTTGGGAACATGCAGGGGATGAGCAACATTTGATGGGGAATATTAATGAGAACGGTAATATTGATAACATAAAGTATTCATATTATGATTGGATGTCTCATAACCCATTAGAGAATGAAGAATGTAAAGAATGTGTATATTTGCCAGCTTGTGGTGGTGGATGCGGGGTCGTTAGCTATAACGAGACTAATAGCTACCATTCGAAAGGGTGCTTTAAAGTAAAAGGCGTACTTGAAAAGCAAGTGTTACGGTATTTTAAGGGGAAAATATAAAATTGGAGGTAATATGTATGGAGGCTTGCACCAAAGGAAAAGTAATTTCAACTAATAGATTATGGTGGTTGAAAATTAATAAAAAACCTATTAGAACACATTTATTAGATGGAGCTGATTTTCCTACGGTTATTACTGTGCAATATAGTGTTTCCGGTGTTAATTATAAAAAAAGAAAATTTATTGGCGTAGGTACTAATTGCCCCAAAAAAGGGGAAGAATTGTCAGTATTCTATTTTATGGATAATCCCAAAAAGGCCAGAATAAAATTGTGATTAGTAATCTGAGGGAGAAGTTATGGTAAGCATTTTTAAAAATGTGTAGAAAGTATCTGATTAAAAATAAGTATTGCGTGATTTGGTATGGATTTCTGTGTCTAACAAGTAGTATATTTTCTATGATTTCTCCCTACATAAGTGGCAATTTTATTGATTATTTGATAGTGGCTGATGATATCAGTAAAATTTATCAATATTGCTTTGTTTTTTTCGGACTTTTTGTTATTAATCAGTTGATAGGGTATATTGTTAATAGAGTATACATAAAGATGCAGACTCAAATGGGCTATGAATTGAATAGTGATGTGATACGTCACATACAACGTTTGCCAGTTTCATTCTTAAAAAAGCAGAACATGGCTTATTTAAACCAAAGAGTCAATAATGATTCTAATCAGCTCATCACATTTTGTATCAATATTGTACAGGGGATATTAATAAATAGTTTAAAACTTTTATTTTCCATTTCTCTATTGGTGCAATTTAGTAGCAATATTACATTGTTATTCGTAGCTATAATAGGTGCGTATGCATTGTCGTATAAAATATTAAAGAAAATCCTTTTCGAAGCACAATTTATTTTGACAGAAGCACAAACAAATTATTTTTCGAAATTATTCGAACAATTTGATAATATCCTTTTTGTAAAAATGCAGGCTATATATGAATCTTTTTTAAGTCGGTTAAAGAGAGAGTTTCAAAATATTTTAAAAGTAAGTCTCCAATATCAAAAAATTTCGTATTTATTTTCAAGTTTGGATTCTTTAGTGATGTCCTTAGCTCAAATAGGAATTTTTATAATGGGAGGGGCATTAGTTATTAGAGGTAAACTTAGTGTAGGTCAATTAACAATTATGTTGAGTTACTTTGGGATAATGATGGAAGCTTCGAGATATTTCTTTTCGTTAACAAAGACAATACAGGACAATAAAGTAGCATATACAAGATTAAAGCAGATATTAGATTTAGAGAGTGATGAGAATGCTGGGGTAGAGTTAAAGGATATTGGTCAAATCAGACTGAAGAATATAATGTTTTATTATGGTAAGAAATGTATTTTCCGTGATATTAGTTTAGAATTTAAAAAAGGAAAAATATATTCCATCATCGGAAAAAATGGAATAGGGAAAAGCACATTGGTAGATTTGATTATAGGGTTCTATAATAGAGAATATGAAGGTGAGATATATTATGATGATTTATCATTAGATCAGATTGATGTTTATAAAACGAGAAAAATGTGTTTTGGAATATGCGAGCAAGAGCCAGTGTTATTAGCGGATACAGTAAAATATAATGTATCAATGGATGGTGAGGGTGGCATAGATTTAAAGCGATTATTTATATAGCAAAAAAGATAAATTTGTATTCATTCATAGAAAGTCTGCCACAGAAATTGGAAAGCACCATTGAAGAAAAAAATTCAAATTTGTCTGGAGGAGAAAAACAAAAAGCTTTCTATAATGAGGACATTTTACAAAAATTCACCGGTAATTATTTTAGATGAACCGACATCTGCATTAGATGAAGAGAGTATAAGATGTTTACAAGCCTATTTAAATGAAATAAAAAAAGATAAAATAATTATTTTAATATCGCATAATTCCGATTTTATATCTATATCAGATGAAATAGTAGATTTAGATAAATTAGATATGGACGTATAGTATAAGTTATGAAAGCTAAAACGGTATACTGAAGAGCTGGCATGGTTATTACATGTTATGGCTAATATATTATTTATATAACGAATCGCATACTTATTCAGGAAAGGAGAAATGTTATGGGTAGTGAATACATAGGAAATGGATATGGTCAGTCTAAAGCTGGTGGATGTGTCGGAGGAGTTGGATGTTTAGCCGATGTAGGATGTGGTGGAAATGCCTGCGGAGCGGCAGCATGTGGAGCTAATGTTTGCGGGGTAGATGGTTGCGGAGTAGCAGCATGTGGAATTAATGCTTGCCCACTTAATGGGTGTGTGGGAGATGCATGTGCAGCAAACTTTACGCCATTGCCGGGACCGTTTTCAAATAGTGATAATAAATAAACAGAAAATAAGGATATATTAGCAAAAAGTATGCGACTCGTACTGAGCCTTGAAAGGGTGCAATTATAGCAACCTTTCAAGGCTTATTTTTAGTACAACAAAAAAGATTTTTAAATCCATTTGAAATGGAAGCAGAAAAAACACACAGCATTACTTGGAGGTCTCAAAATCCTATACGATAATGATATCGGTTTTGTATGTTTTAGTTATAATTCTATTTCGTAAGCGCAAAAATATTGCTACGTTACTCGTAAATTACGCTTGCACCAAAATGATAGATGCAAGCGTTTTCCTCTATTTTAGTTTTGACAGTTAGCTTTCGCAGGCTCGCTCCATGGGGTGAATATTCTTGCGGCTCGAAATCACGAATTCGGAAATTTGGAAATCAGAGTTCTGGTACTCGGAAATCGCCTTTTTTGTGCTTGATTACGGTTCCATTTCTATGGGAATATTTGTCAAGGCCTTGCCGCATCTGCGGTGCGTAGCAGCCTTTACGAATATTCTTGTAGAAATTATGATTCAATATGTACAAAAGTGAATCTAAAAAGTGGTTTCCATATCACCGGACAGCTGATGGAAACTTATCGGAATAATCATGGGGCAAGCTGTTCCAGCTGTTCATCTGACATTTTTATCGTTTGGTCGTTGTGATAAGATATGTCAGATATTTATAGGTATTTAGATTATTCGCTTTTTGCCATTTCAACCATAGTGTACACAATAGCACTGGCAGTGGCTCCTTTTGGACTGGCACTGAACAGCCAGTCCTTCCGGACAACAGTAAATGGTCTGATTGCATTCTCGCTGAGATTGTTAGATAAACTACAATGACCGTCTTCCAGATAGGTCATCAGGGTGTCTTTCCGATTTTGGGCATAGTTCACCGCTTTCGCCAAACGAGCCCCCTTGTTTGGGCGCTGTTGTTCCAGCCAATTCCAGAACGCATCCAATATCGGCTTTTCTTTTTCAAGACGAAACTGTTTCTTCTGCTCCGCAGTATGATTATGATCTGTCAATCCACTTTGACGGCATTCCATGATGAGATGGTATTGTTCTTCTGTAGGTATTCTTTTGCTTCTCATGAGCAGTCCTCCATAAATCGAATCGAGTAAAAATGCTCTCACCTATCATTTCTAGCAACAGAAGATGAAGTAAAGTGCTTGGATTTTCTAATGATTATTATGGACTGAATTTTAGGACAAAGCAATCCGTCGAATTATTTTGCGCTTACTCTATTTCTGAAAAAGATTGAAAATCCGTTAACAATTACTGAATCATAGTAATACCATGGTATACCACGATATATAGTAGTAAAACAATAAATGATAGTAAAACAAGGTGTATTTATGTGTACAATGAATATATGGAGGTGTATACTTGTGAATCGGATTGCTGAATTAAGGAAAAAATTAGGTTTGACGCAGACAAGACTTGGAGAAGAAATAGGAGTTAGCCAGCAGACAATTAGTAAATATGAAAATGGGGATGAGAATATTTCAGGAGATATGCTACTTGCATTATCTAAATTTTTTAGGGTTCCAATTGACTATATATTGAGGAAAGAGGAAGAACAGCAACAGCAGGAGCAAAATGACAGAAAAGAAATTATGGAATTGTACAGGGATATGGATCAATATAACAGAGATACTTGGATTATTATTGGGAAAAAG
>ENA-OQJY01000015-OQJY01000015.1-human-gut-metagenome-genome-assembly--contig:-NODE-15-length-32554-cov-3.222777_pt1 | contig 32554 bp, 43 predicted proteins | sample MGYA00242643_ERZ504788 | MGnify/ENA primary metagenome ERZ504788 (study PRJEB26092, sample SAMD00036361) | human gut metagenome | host: Homo sapiens | study: EMG produced TPA metagenomics assembly of...
AATACCGGCAGATGAGTCAGAACACATCACAGATGAACAGGCAGAGGATGAATGCACAGCACGTACGCATAATGAGTACAGGTCAGTAACTGATGAGAATCAGCATATAAAACAACAAACAAAGCTCACACATCAAAAAAGGTATAAAAAGCCACACAAAAAGTCACATAAAAAGCAATTTAAAGATAGGTCAGATAAAATAAAAAACTGTATCTATAAGCTAAAAAGAGAATACAGTGATGAGAGAAATAAAGCCGCTTTTTTACATCTGAAAAAAGAGCTTTTTATCATTCTTAAAAGAATATGCCCAAGGCTGCTTAAGCTTACAATGGTTTATTCAACCGGCTCGCCGGATACAACAGGTATTTCATTGGGGATTTTAGCATGCTTTCCTGTCGGCTATACAAACAGATGGCGGATTACACCTGATTTCGAGAGTGAAAAGCCGTATGCAAAGGGCAGCTTTGATATAAAGGGGCATGTGATAGTAATAAGTATTTTAGCGGCAACACTTAGAATTTTATTTGATAAAAACTGCCGCAGATTATATAATAGGATAAGCAGATAGGAGGAAGATATTATGGCAGATAATAGTTTCAATAACACAGTAGAGTCACTTTTCAAGGGGATGGACAGCTTTATCACTACAAAGACGGTGGTCGGTGATGCAATTCATATAGGGGATACAATCATACTTCCGCTTGTGGATGTGTCGTTTGGAGTGGCAGCAGGAGCATTTTCGGCAGAAAAGAAAAATAACGGAGCCGGTGGTATGGGCGGAAAGATTCAGCCAAGTGCAGTGCTCGTTATCCAGAATGGACAGACAAAGCTTGTCAATGTAAAGAATCAGGACGGCATGACAAAGATACTTGATATGGTACCGGACATTGTAAGCCGTTTCTCAAAGGGAAAAATGATGACCTTAATCTCGACGATGTAAAGGTAGACGATAAAGAGGACGACAAGCAGGATTAATATCATATATGAGAGCAAATAAAAAGGACATCCAAACGGATGTCCTTTAAAATTCAAAAGATTCAAAAATAAAGACTAAGCTCTCTCAACTTTGCCAGATCTTAAACATGAAGTACATACATATAACTTCTGTGGAACTCCATTGACCTTGCAAGAAACCTTCTTAATGTTTGACTTCCAAACATGATTTGATCTTCTATGAGAATGGCTGACATTATTTCCATAATGAACACCTTTTTCACAAATTGCACATTTTGCCATGATATTGCACCTCCTTGCATTTCACTAAGCTTACCATACTCTTAAGCTCACAACAAATGTATTCTATCAGATTAAAATAAAGAATGCAAGGATAAAATATAAAAATATTTGCTTTTTGTGAAAAAAAAGGTATAATAACATTAGCTACGTCACAATATGATGGAGGTATATATTATGAAGGGACAGATGGATACCCAATATGGACAAATTTTAATTGATACAGATGTTATTGCAACCTATGCAGGCTCTGTAGCTGTAGAGTGCTTTGGAATAGTAGGCATGGCAGCGGTCAACATGAAGGATGGTCTTGTAAAGCTTTTAAAGAGAGATTACCTGAACCATGGAATAAATGTAAAGGTAGATGAGAACAACGAAATTACGATTGATTTCCATGTAATAGTAGCGTATGGTATTTCGATCGGCACTGTTTCGGACAATCTTATCGAGACGGTTAAGTACAAGGTTGAGTCATTTACAGGAATGAAAATTGCAAAGATCAATATTTACGTTGAGGGCGTAAGGGTAATTGATTAAGGAGGACTACAAAAAGTGGAGATCACAAGCATTAATTCAAAGCTCCTTGCAAGGATGTTTCTTGCGGGAGCCAAGAATCTTGATTCAAAGAAAGACTGGATAAATGAGCTGAATGTATTCCCGGTACCGGATGGTGATACCGGAACAAATATGACAATGACAATCATGTCTGCGGCCAAGGAGGTCAGCTCGCTCACAGAGCCTACCATGGCAGAGCTTGCAAAGGCTATTTCATCAGGCTCTTTAAGAGGTGCCAGAGGAAACTCGGGTGTTATCTTATCACAGCTTTTCAGAGGCTTCTGCAAGGTTATAAAGGAATACGATGAGATAGATGTCACTATTCTTTGTGAGGCATGCCAGAAGGCGGTTGAGACAGCTTACAAGGCAGTTATGAAGCCAAAGGAGGGAACTATCCTTACAGTGGCAAAGGGCGCAGCAGAAAAGGCTCTGGAGCTGTCAGACGAAACAGAGGATGTTGTCACATTTGTTGAAGGGGTTATAAAGCAGGCTGAGTATGTGCTTGACCAGACACCGGAGATGCTTCCTGTATTAAAGCAGGCAGGTGTTGTTGATTCAGGCGGACAGGGACTTGTTCAGGTATTAAAGGGAGCATATGATGCTCTTATCGGCAAGGAGATTGATTATACAATCGAGGGCGCACCAACAGGAGCAGCTCCTGCAAAGATTTCGGCTGAGACAGAGGCAGAGATTAAGTTTGGTTACTGCACAGAGTTTATTATTGTACTCAATGCGCCAATGTCAGACAATGAGGAGCACGCATACAAGGCATTCCTCGAGTCAATCGGTGACTCTATAGTCGTTGTAGCTGACGATGAGATCGTAAAGACTCACGTACATACAAACGACCCTGGACTTGCACTGCAGAAGGCACTTACCTTCGGCTCACTCAGCAAGATAAAGATCGACAATATGCGTGAGGAGCATCAGGAAAAGCTCATCAAGGATTCACAGAAGCTTGCAGCACAGCAGAAGGCTGAGGAAGAGGCTTATGAAGCTGCTCAGGCTGATGAAAAGACAAATAACATGCCTGCAAGGAAATGGGCTTTGTATCTGTTTCAATCGGAGAAGGCATGAATGAAGTGTTTAGAGGCCTTGGAGTGGACTATCTCATAGAGGGTGGTCAGACCATGAACCCTAGCACAGAGGATATGCTCAACGCTATCGAGCATGTAAATGCAAAGACAGTATTTATCCTGCCAAACAACAAGAATATCATCATGGCTGCAAACCAGGCAGTAGACCTTGTTGAGGATAAACAGATTATTGTTATCCCTACAAAGACTATTCCGCAGGGTATCACAGCACTCGTAAATTATATACCTGACCACAGTGCCGAGGAGAATAAAGAGCAGATGATGGCTGAGATAGAAAATGTCAAGACAGGACAGGTGACATATGCAGTCCGTGATACTGAGATTGACGGAAAAACTATCAAGCAGAACGACTTCATGGGAATCGGAGACAAGAGCATCCTTTCTGTTGGAACAGACTTAAAGGCTACCACACTTGAGATGGTAGATGCCATGGTAGATGAGGATTCAGCGATTGTCAGCATCTATTTCGGAAGTGATTCTGATGAGGACTCAGCTAATGAGCTTGCGGCAGCAATCGAAGAGAAATATCCTGATGTAGAGGTTGAGGTCAACGATGGCGGACAGCCAATCTACTATTATGTTATTTCTGTAGAGTAAAGCCTTTTAAAGAATATAAATGATATTTATTATATTTAGGAGCAAATATGGATATAGCTTCACCGATTACCGCGGTTAAGGGAATCGGGGAAAAAACACAAAAAGCATTTGCTAAAATGGGAGTATACACCGTTGGTGATATACTCCTTCATTTTCCCCGGGATTATGTAAAGTTTCCGGAAATAACGGATATTGATGAACTGAATAATGTAAACGTAAGCAGCACCTATGCCATCCATGCTGTGATTAAAAAGGCACCTGTAGTGAAAAATACAGCGAGAATGCAGATTACATTGCAGGATATCGGCTCGCCAGGGCATATGATACAGCTGGTATGGTACCGTATGCCATATCTTAAGGCACAGCTTGTGCAGGGGAGACATCTTATATTTTACGGACATATTAAGCCAAAGAGCGGCAGATATGTCATGGAGCAGCCTGTGGTATATGACGTGCAAAAGTACGAGGCTATACGCGATACACTGCAGCCTGTGTATTCCGTGACAAGCGGTGTGACAAACAATCTGATAGTCAAGACGATAAAGGAGACTTTGTCACATGATACACTGCTGTCAGATTACCTGCCTAAGGATATAAGGCACAGATACGGCTTTTGCGAGTATAATTATGCCATGAAGCAGATACATTTCCCTGATGACTTTGACGCTCTTGTGGAGGCAAGAAGACGGCTTGTTTTTGATGAGTTTTTTCTCTTTATCATGGGCATGCGGTATCAGAATAAAAAGCAGCAGAAGGACAAAAATGAGTTTGAGTTTACGGATGATGCTTTTATAGACGGACTGATTGAGAAGCTTCCGTATGAGCTGACAGGCGCGCAGAAGAAGACGATAGATGAGATAAAGCAGGATATTAAAAGTCCTTATGTGATGCAGAGGCTTATTCAGGGCGATGTGGGCTCAGGAAAGACGATTGTTGCTTTTCTTCTTATGGCGTGGGCGTCAAAATGTGGCTATCAGTCTGCCATAATGGCTCCGACGGAGGTGCTTGCAAACCAGCATTATGAGACGTTTTGCTCACTGGTTGGTCAGTTTGGACTTGACAGTCCTGTTGTGCTTCTTACTGGCTCTATGACGGCAAAGCAGAAAAGAGAAGCCTATGCGTGCCTTGAAAACGAGAAAAATGCGCTTATTATAGGCACTCATGCGCTCATACAAGAGAAAGCGGATTTTTCCAATCTGTCGCTTGTTATCACAGATGAGCAGCACAGATTTGGCGTAAAGCAGAGAGAGAGCTTCTCGGATAAGGGAAGAAAGCCACATATACTTGTGATGAGTGCCACTCCGATACCGCGTACGTTAGCAATAATCATATACGGTGATATGGATATCTCTGTCATAAATGAGGTGCCTGCAAAGAGGCTTCCGATCAAGAACTGTGTGGTTGGCACGGCATTCAGGCCAAAGGCCTACAGCTTTATTGCTGAGCAGGTGAGAGCCGGCCATCAGGCGTATGTTATATGCCCTCTTGTGGAGGAAACCGAAAACTCGGAAGGGGAAAATGTCACAGACTATGCAAATGTGCTTAAAGCGGCACTGCCAAAGGATATCACTGTAGATGTGCTTAACGGCAGGATGAAGAGCAAGGCAAAGGATGAGGTGATGCAGCGCTTTGCAAATAATGAGTCGCAGGTGCTTGTGTCCACAACAGTCGTGGAGGTTGGTGTAAATGTGCCCAATGCAACCGTCATGATGATAGAGAATGCAGACAGGTTTGGACTTGCACAGCTTCATCAGCTAAGAGGCCGTGTAGGCAGGGGGGATGCACAGTCGTATTGCATTTTCATCAATTCGTCAAATTCAAAGAAATCAAAAAAACGTCTGGAGATACTAAATAAATCAAATGATGGCTTTTATATAGCAAGTGAGGATTTAAAGCTCAGAGGTCCCGGGGATTTCTTTGGAATCAGGCAGAGTGGAGACCTTGCGTTTGCACTTGCGGATGTGTATCAGGACAGCGATGTGCTAAAGGAAGCATCTGAGATGGTGGATGAGGTGCTTGAAGCAGACCCGGCGCTTTGTACACCGGAAAACAGAATACTGAAAAAGAAAATGGATGAATTTGCAAAAGAACAATTAAAGAGGATGAATCTGTGATGAGCTTAAATGGCTAAAATAAAAGCTGATATAGCATGCAGGACTATGCATGTGTATATCAGCTTTTTACTTAAGCGTATTGGAATGGTTATGAAATTGTTATGAAATAAGTATAATCTGCTTACTCAATCTGCCTGATATCGGATATATCCGGGTGAATCGTGAGAGAATAGTTTGTGTAATACACGACAAAGCCGACTGCGGCACCGTTTGGCTTTTTGACATTTTTCTTTTGCAGATAGTCTATCTCTACCTTGTCGGCATTTTTTGCCCTTTGAGTAGTAGCCTGCGAGCTTGCCGGCCTCCTCAAAGGTGCTGTCCGGCAGCTCTTTGTTTTCAGCTTTTACAATGACATGTGAGCCGGGCATGCCCTTGGCGTGGAACCACCAGTCGTTTCCGGTTGCCAGCTTGAATGTGAGCTCATCGTTCTGGTAGTTGTTTTTGCCAACGTACATATCAAAGCCGTCCGATGAGATATAGTGGAAGGGTTTGCTCTTTACCTTCTGTTTCTTTGAACCCTTTCCTTTTTTGATAAAACCGTATTCTATCAGCTCATCCTTTATCTGGACGAGGTCGTCAGCGCTTAAAGCGATATCCAGTGAATTCTGGATTGATTCGAGATGGTCTATCTGACTTTTTGTTTCAAGAATCAGCTCGTTCAATGCTTCGGCAGTACGTTTCATCTTTCCGTATTTGTCAAAGTATTTCTGCGCGTTCTCGGCAGGAGTTTTTGTGTTGTCGATAGGGATTTTGATGATTTTGTTGTCATCATAATAGTTTGCAGCTTCAAGAAACTTGTCGTCCGGTGTAAGTCCGTAGCCGAATGCGTTGATAAGCTCGCCGTACACCTTGTACTTTTCGCGTTTTTCGGAGTCCTTAAGCTGCTTCATCTGCAGCGAATATTTCTTCTGGTTTCGCTCCAAGAGGGTATTTACGTGTTTTCTCAGGTCGGCTGACTTCTGGCGTATACGTGTATAGGTGTTTCTCTCAGAGTAGTAAAGCTCTAAAACCTCTGATATAGATTCATATTTTGTGACCGTTAAATCGCTATACTGAGTCAGCTCTATTGAAGAAAATTCCTTTGGTTCATTGCCGTCACGCACGATATTCGGCGTAAAACGATTATTTTTTATGTCCTCCATCATCCATGTGAAGTTGCTTCCCAGGTGCAAAAGCTCATCGTGTGAGTAGGCAGCTACAGGGGAGTCCGCGTCAAGGCCTGCCCTGTGAGCCAGCTCATTTGCCACAAGGGGGCTGATGCCGGAAAAGGATGAGTAGATAGCCTTTGAAACAGTAAGCGGCTTTGCTGATATAATATCCACAAACTGCTTCGAATCTACAGTCAGAGGATTATATTTATCTTCCTGTGTCGCGGGGATGGTGTAGGCTCTGCCAGGAAGCACCTCACGCACAGAGCTTACGGATGCGGGAATACGCTTGGCACTGTCTATTATCGTACCATCGGAGTCGGTAAAGATGATGTTTGAATATTTGCCCATCAGCTCGATAATAAGCACCTTGTGGCATAGATCGCCCATCTCGTTTAAGTGCTCGATTTCAAAGTTTATGATACGCTCCATGCCCGGCTGGTAAATCTTTGTGATGCGTCCGTTTGCTATATGCTTTCTTAAAACCATGCAAAATGTAGGGGCAGTGAGAGGGCTTACCTTATTTGTAGGTGTCAGGTAGATGAATGGAAGCGATGCACTTGCAGACATCGAAAGCCTGAACGAGCCGTTTGGTCCCTTTAGGGTAAGAAGCAGCTCATCTGCCTCAGGTTCTGCGATTTTACTGATTTTTGAGTTTAGTATCGTGCTGTTTAGCTCTGCAACTATATTTGAAATGACTATTCCGTCTAAAGCCATGATGTTCCTCCTTATTTCCTGTAAATATTCTAAGGTGCTGAATATTTATAATCATGAATATTTATATTATAATATATTTGACGAAAAATCTCAAGGAGTTATATAATAAATTCAATCTATGCATATGCGAAAGGAAAAATTATGATTAAAAGTATGACCGGCTTTGGCAGATACGAGTACGCAGATGCAAGCCGTAAGATTACAGTTGAGGTAAAATCTGTAAATCACAGATATCTGGATGTCAATATCAAGATGCCTAAAAAGCTCAATTTCTTCGAGAGTGCAATAAGGACTCTGCTTAAGGAGTACATAGAGCGTGGCAAGGTCGATATTTATATCACATATGAGGATTTTACAGAAAATAATCTCTCATTACAGTATAATAAGGCTCTCGCGGGAGAATATCTTAAGTATCTGAATCAGATGGCGGAGGAATTCGGACTGGAGAATGATATAAGAGTGAGCACGCTGTCGAGATATCCGGAGGTATTTGCGATGGAGGAGCAGCCTGTAGATGAGGATGAGCTGTGGAGCAGTCTTGAGAAGGCTCTTCGCGGTGCATTTGAGCCATTTGTTGAAAGTCGCGTGCGCGAGGGAGAAAATCTTAAAAAAGACCTTTGCGAAAAGCTCGATAATATGGTATCATATGTTGATTTCATTGAGGAGCGTTCGCCACAGATTATTGTCGAATACCGTGCGCGTCTTGAGGAAAAGCTAAGAGAGCTGCTTGCAGACAATCAGCTTGATGATTCAAGAATAGCCCAGGAGGTCACTATTTTTGCGGACAAGATCTGTGTGGATGAGGAGACAGTCAGGCTCAAAAGCCATATCCTTTCCATGAAGGATTCGTTAAATGCCGGTGGCAGTGTGGGAAGAAAGCTTGATTTCCTCGCACAGGAGATGAACCGTGAGGCGAATACCATCCTTTCAAAGTCCAATGATCTTAAGATTTCTGACACAGGCATCAGTCTTAAAACTGATATAGAAAAGGTCAGGGAACAGATTCAAAATATTGAGTAATTTTAGGAGATTGTGATGAGTAACACAGGAAAATTAGTTGTTTTTTCAGGCTTTTCGGGTTCCGGAAAGGGAACTATCATGAAGGAGCTTATGGCAAAGCATGGTGATGATTATGCACTGAGCGTATCAGCCACGACCAGAGGTCCAAGGCCGGGTGAGGAGAATGGCAGAGAGTATTTTTTTTATCTCAGAGGAAGAATTTGAACAGATGATAAAGGCAGATGGACTGCTTGAGTATGCCAAGTATGTAGATCATTACTACGGCACACCAAAGTCATATGTCAATGAGCAGCTTAGCGCCGGAAAGAATGTGATTCTTGAGATAGAAATCCAGGGAGCTTTAAAGATAAAGAAGCAGTTTCCTGATACGGTGCTTATGTTTGTGTCAGCGCCGAGTGCAGATGAGCTTAAGGATCGGCTTGTAGGAAGAGGCACAGAGACCAAAGAGGTCTGTGAACAGAGACTTTCAAGAGCATATGAGGAGTCTTTAGGCATAGAGAAATATGATTATTTAGTGGTAAATGATAAGCTTGACGATTGTGTAGAGCTTGTGAATGACATCATCCACAGTTCTGACGACACAAAAAAGAATCAGGATTATCTGGTATCATCAAATATAGATTTTATAAATAAAAATGAGAAAAGAGCTTTTAAGCTTTTCGAAAGGAGATAAATAATATGATACATCCATCGTATGTAGAGTTAATGAAGGTAGTAAACAACAATGTAGAGATAGGTGAAGAGCCGGTAGTAAACAGCCGTTATTCTATCGTTATTGCTGCAGCAAAGCGTGCACGTCAGATTATTGATGGTGCAGAACCACTTATCGCACGCCCTAAGTGCAATAAGCCATTATCTATTGCTGTAGAGGAGCTGTACACGGGAGCTGTCAGAATCGTCTCAGATGATGAGGATTTAAACGAAGGCGAAGAGGCTTAATCTAGGAGGGGAAAGGCTGTTTTGTCTTTCCCTTTAATTGTAAATACTTACATTTGAGAGGTACTATGAAATTATTATTTATTTCGCTTGGATGCGATAAAAACCTTGTGGATTCAGAGTATATGATAGGCATGCTTGCAAATGACGGCATTGAGATGACCGATGATGAGACGCAGGCTGATATCATTATCGTAAACAGCTGCTGCTTCATAGGTGATGCAAAGGAGGAGAGTATCAATACAATTCTCGAGATGGCTCAGTATAAGGAGACAGGCAAATGCAAATCACTTATTGTGACAGGCTGTCTGGCACAAAGATACAAGGATGAGATTTTTAAGGAAATCCCAGAGGTTGATGCCATACTTGGCACCAATTCATATGATACTATAGTTGAAGCTGTCCATGAGACACTTGAAAAACACAGATACAGCAATCTGCACACCTTAGAGGGCCTTCCCAGCATAAAGACAAAGCGTATTGTCACCACAGGAGGGCATTTCGCTTACCTTAAGATAGCAGAGGGGTGCAATAAAAACTGTACCTACTGTGTCATTCCTTCCGTCAGAGGCCGTTACAGAAGTGTGCCGATGGAGGATTTGATTGAGCAGGCGAAGAGCCTTGTGGAGCAGGGAGCAAAAGAGCTTATACTTGTTGCCCAGGAGACCACACTTTACGGAGTGGATTTGTATGGTGAGAAGTCACTTCATAAGCTTTTAGATGAGCTCAATAAGATAAGCGGGCTGTTCTGGATAAGGATTATGTACTGCTATCCCGAGGAGATATACGATGAGCTTATAGAGTCCATGATAAAGGATGAGAAGGTATGCCATTATCTGGATATGCCAATCCAGCACTGCAATGACGATATTTTAAGGCGCATGGGCAGAAAAACAACAAAGGCTGAGCTCATGGAGCGTATCAGAATGCTGCGTGAGAGAATACCTGATATCACACTAAGGACCACACTCATATGTGGCTTCCCGGGTGAGACACAGTATAATCACGAGGAGCTTATGCAGTTTGTAAATGATATGGAGTTTGACCGTCTGGGAGCCTTTACGTATTCTCCGGAGGAGGGCACAAAGGCAGCTGCAATGCCTGACCAGATAGATGAGGATATAAAGGCTGACTGGCAGGCTGATGTCATGGAGCTTGAGGAAGAGGTCATTTTTGATAAAAATGAGACACTAAAGGGTAAAGAATTATATGTTTTCATAGAGGGCAAGGTGGCTGATGAAAATGCTTATATCGGCCGTACATACAGAGATGCACCGAATGTTGACGGATATATATTCATCAACACTGATGAGACACTTATGACCGGCGATATATGCAAGGTTATGGTGACCGGTGCGTATGAATATGATTTGATAGGAGAACTTGTAAAATGAATTTACCAAACAAACTTACAATCTTAAGAGTGATACTTATTCCGTTCTTTGTATTTTTCCTTATTTCACCGTTTTTTGACGGATACGGAAATTATATAGCACTTGCGATATTTATCATTGCAAGTCTGACCGATATGGCTGCGGAAAAATTGCAAGAAAATACAATCTTGTTACCAATTTCGGCAAATTTATGGATCCGCTTGCAGACAAGCTGCTTGTATGCTCTGCAATGATATGCCTTGTTGATTTAAAGCTTATCCCTGTATGGGTTGTGCTTATTATCATTGCAAGAGAGTTTATCATAAGCGGTTTCAGACTTGTTGCATCAGACAATGGAATCGTCATTGCAGCAAGCTACTGGGGAAAGTTTAAGACAACCTTCCAGATGCTTATGGTTATTGTTATTATTTTTAATATCAATCTGCAGCTTGGCTGGTTAAATATCCTTGGAACAATCCTCATATATGTGGCACTTGTGCTCACAGTTGTTTCGCTTATTGACTATATTGCAAAGAATAAGGAAGTCTTAAAGGACCAGAAATAGACTATAACAGGGAGAAAAGTATGAGAATAATAGCAGGAACGGCGAGAAGCCTCCCTCTAAAGACTATTGAGGGAAAAGATACAAGACCGACTACTGACAAGACGAAGGAGACTCTTTTTAATGTCATGCAGTTTGATGTTCCGGGAGCATATTTTTTAGATCTGTTTGCGGGAAGCGGACAGATAGGGCTTGAAGCACTAAGCCGTGGTGCAGCCTATGCTGTATTTGTGGAGAATTCAAGAAAAGCCGCTTCATGCATCGAGGACAATATCCATTTTACAAAGTTTGATAAAGTCTCAAGGCTTATGATGACGGATGCTGTCACGGCAGTACGTACTCTTGAGGGCAAATACAAATTTGATATCGTGTTTATGGACCCGCCATACAATAAGGAGCTTGAAAAGGAAGTGCTTATTACACTTTCGGACAGCGATATATTAAAGGATGATACACTTATCGTGGTTGAGGCTTCAAACGATACTGATTTTGATTATCTCACAGAGCTTGGCTATGAGATAGTCAAAGAAAAAATTTATAAGACAAACAAGCATGTTTTCATAAAGCGTGCATAGGAGATACAATATGAAGGTAGGAATTTATCCGGGAAGCTTTGATCCGGTGACATTTGGACACCTGGATATAATAGAGCGTTCAGCCAAAATAGTTGACGAGCTGGTTGTCGGAGTACTCAATAATAGTGCAAAAAACTACGTTGTTTTCTTTGGAAGAACGTGTTAGTATGATAAAGGAAATGACAGCACACATACCAAACGTCAGGGTAGGGGGCTTTGAAGGACTTTTAGTTGACTACATGAAGAAAATCAATGCAACAATCATAATAAGAGGATTGCGTGCAGTGACAGATTTTGAGTATGAGCTGCAGATTGCACAGGCTAACGGAGTGCAGAATCCGGAAATAGAGACGGTTTTTCTCACCTCGAGCCTCAATTATTCATATTTAAGCTCTACAATTGTCAAGGAATTTGCATCATACGGAGGAGATATATCAAAGTTCGTACCTGAACAGTTCATTGATAGAATTTATGCCAAATACAATATTACCAGGTAAGGAGACAGTATTTATGAGCAGTAAAATGGAACAGATTATTGAAGAAATCGAAGACTATATTGATGGCTGCAAGCCGTCACCTATTTCAAGAAACAAGATTCTTGTCAATCGTGAACAGTTAGAGGAGCTTCTTTCAGAGCTTCGTACAAAGACCCCTGAGGAGGTCAAGAGATATCAGAAGATCATCAGCAATAAGGAGGCTATCCTTGCTGATGCACAGGCGAAGGCTGATCAGATAATCGCGCAGGCTCAGATTCAGACAAATGAGCTTGTCAGCGAGCATCAGATTATGCAGCAGGCATATGCTCAGGCGAATGAGGTAGTGCAGATTGCAACAAAGCAGGCACAGGAGATACTTGACAGTGCCACAAACGAAGCAAATAATCTCAGAATGAGTGCCATGGCATATACAGACAGCCAGCTCAAGAGCATTGAGGACATCTTAACAGGCTCTATTGAGACTTCAAAGGCCAGATATGACAGCCTTATAAGTTCACTGCAGCAGTTTGAGGATGTTGTTGCAGCAAACAGAGCAGAGCTTTTCCCACCGGAAGAGAATGGCGATGAAGCTGCAGGAGCAGAGTCGTCTGACAATGAGGCAGCTTCAGATACATCTGATGATGACATAGAAATCACCAATATTTCCGATTCAGATGAGGATGCGAAATAGGATAATACATAACAGGCATGAGAGTATGCTCATGGCTGCCTTAAGCAGTATGTATCTGTAAAGCCTAAAGCCTGTATCCCGGAATATTGATTTGGTCTGGACCATGCATGATACACCGCCAAATGACAGAAGTGCAATGCACAGCACTATTGACAGGGTGCGTGGAATGCATAGACCGCAGACTATGCCGATACCGTTTGTGGTTTCAAAAAAGGCACCTATTATGTCTGCCGACAGTGGCATGCTGCAGTCAGCCTTTTGGGCAATGGTCTGTGGGATACGTGAGACTATAGAGAACAATACAATATATCCACAGAGTTTTATAAGGGTTTCAAACCCTTTCATTATTCCGGCATCAACGATTTGCATGTTAAGCTTAAATCCTTGAGCCGGGATTTTTTGTGTTAAGCTTCTGTTTTTGTTAATCGAAAGCATAGCTATCATTCCTATAGCAGATGGCAGATACAGTGACACAAGATAAATGCTGTAGTGGCTGCATATGTTAAGTTGCTCGGACAGTGCATAGGTAATGATAAAGGGAAGGCTGAAATGGTTTGCCAGTGCACTCAGTATTTCCCTGTGATTTTTATCTATGTATCCTTTCGAACAAAAATCTGCTGTGAGCTTTGCTCCTATCGGAAATCCAAATATTATGCCTATTATGTATGTAAAAAGCATGATATGCTTTTGGGGAATGTTTTGCAGTACATTTGTTGAGATAATCAGGTTAGATAAAATCGTAAATATAAACAGAAGCGGAAATATCTGGTTGAACCATAGCATTATGCCTGCTTTAGCGCACGTACTTACCTGTGCCGGAAACAATATGTAATAAATACAAAATAGCAGTATAAAAGCGATAAACAGTAATTTTTTAAGTTTGTTTTTACTCATGTGACAGTATATGTGGAGAGAAATATCAATATGATTCGATTAGATAAATTTTTATCAGAGATGGGGCTTGGCACACGCTCTGAGGTAAAAAAGCTTATAAAGACCGGACAGATAGCCATAAATGGCACGGTGGCCGCAAAGCCTGAGACAAAGGTAGATACTGATGCCGACGAGGTATCAGTTAACGGCAGAATAGTTAAGTATCAAAGGTATGAATATTACCTGTTTAATAAGCCCTCAGGCTGTGTTTCTGCGACCTGTGATAATGTGCATGATACAGTCATGGACTATATCACGGATGCTGTGCATGATGATCTGTTTCCTGTCGGAAGGCTTGATATAGACACGGAGGGGCTTTTACTTATCACAAATGATGGAGCGCTTTCGCACGAGCTCTTAAGCCCTTCAAAGCACGTGGCAAAGACTTACTACGCACGTATTGATGGTGAGGTGACTTGGGATGATATCATCAGGTTTAAAGAGGGCATTGATATAGGCGAGGAAAGACCTACAAAGCCTGCGGAGCTTGTTATTAAAAAAAGTGGCAGCGTATCTGAGATTGAGCTTACGATAACAGAAGGAAAGTTCCATCAGGTCAAGCGGATGTTTGAGGCGCTTGGAAAGAGGGTAATCTATTTAAAGAGAATATCCATGGGACCGCTTAAGCTGCCAGATGACCTTAAAACAGGGACTTACAGAGCTTTGACACAGGCTGAAACGGATATGCTTATGCAGATAAAATCCGGCAAATAAAATAATTTTTAATTATGAGGTATGATATGAGTAATGGTTTTTTACCAATTTCAAAACAGGATATGATAGATGAGGGCATTGAGCAGCTTGATTTTGTGTATGTCTGCGGTGATGCATATGTGGATCATCCGTCCTTTGGACATGCAATAATTGCAAGGCTGCTGCAGGCACATGGCTATACGGTCGGCATCATTTCACAGCCAGACTGGAAGGATGATGAGTCTATATCCATACTCGGGGTGCCGCGCCTTGGCTTTTTGGTTTCGGCAGGTAATATGGACTCCATGGTAAACCATTATTCGGTTTCAAAGAAAAGAAGAGCAAAGGATTCCTTTACACCGGGTGGCGTGATGGGAAAGAGACCTGATTATGCGACCGTTGTGTACTGTAACCTGATACGCCATACTTATAAAAAAATACCCTATCATAATAGGCGGTATCGAGGCGAGTCTTAGGCGCATGGCACATTATGATTACTGGTCAAATAAAGTCAAGCGTTCAATTCTTTTAGATTCCGGTGCGGATCTCATTTCATATGGCATGGGAGAAAGAAGCATCATCGAGATAGCGGATGCGCTTGCCAGTGGTATGGATGTAAAGGATATTACGTTTATAGATGGTACCGTGTTCAAGACAAAGGACAGGGATATCATATATGATGCGATTGAGCTTCCGGATTATGACGTTATAAAAGAGGACAAGAGGGAGTTTGCAAGAAGCTTTTACATACAGTACTGCAATACTGATCCTTTCTGTGCAAAGAGGCTCGTAGAGCCATATGACAACTCTACGCTTGTGGTGCAGAATCCACCGCAGAAGCCGTTGTCGCAGGAGGAGATGGATGAGGTATATGCGCTTCCTTATATGAGGACTTATCATCCGAGCTACGAGGAGGCAGGCGGAGTGCCTGCTATAAGCGAGGTGAAGTTTTCTCTTATCAGCAACAGAGGCTGCTTTGGAGGCTGTAATTTCTGTGCATTGACCTTCCATCAGGGCAGGATAATCCAGACAAGAAGTCATGAGTCAATAATAGAAGAGGCAAAGCTTATCACGCAGGATAAGGACTTTAAGGGCTATATCCATGATGTTGGAGGCCCTACAGCCAATTTCAGGCAGCCGGCATGTAAAAAGCAGCTCACAAGGGGAGCGTGCCCTACAAAGCAGTGTCTGTTTCCTAAGCCGTGCAATAACCTGATAGTTGACCACAGCGACTATATACAGTTGCTTAGAGAGCTTCGTGCACTGCCAAAGGTGAAAAAAGTGTTTATCCGCTCAGGCATCCGGTTTGATTATCTGATGTATGACAAAGACAAGACGTTTCTTCGTGAACTGTGTGAGTATCATGTCAGCGGACAGCTCAAGGTGGCTCCGGAGCATATCTCCAATGCTGTTTTTGAGCAGGCTTGGAAAGCCGAGTGTAGAGGTATACAACAGCTTTGTGAAGGCATACAAGGATATGAATAAAAAGATAGGCAAGGAGCAGTATCTTGTGCCTTATCTCATGTCTTCACACCCGGGCTCAACGCTTAAGGAAGCGATAGAGCTTGCGGAGTATCTGCGCGATCTGGGATATATGCCTGAGCAGGTGCAGGATTTCTATCCGACACCGTCTACCATCTCTACATGCATGTACTATACAGGGCTTGACCCGGCAACACTTAAGCCGGTGTATGTCACAACTAACCCGCATGAGAAGGCTATGCAGAGGGCGCTCATCCAGTACCGCAATCCAAAGAATTACGATCTCGTGCACGAGGCACTTGTGAAGGCCGGCAGGGAGGACTTAATCGGATTTGACAAAAAGTGCCTGATAAAGCCTAGGAAAATGCATGCTGATGGCGGCTGGGACAAAAAAACTTCTAAGTCTGATAAAAAATTCAAACAGCAGCTATGGCAGCGGCAAGAATGCAGGTGTAAAGAAAACCACGAAAAATGTAACGGAACGAGGGAAAAACGGAAGCGGAAGTAACACCGCAGGCACAGCGCACAAAAAGAAAACAATCAGAAACGTCCACAAGAAGAAAAGATAGATAGTTAATAGCAGATATTTGATAATATACAAGATAAGACAATGAAAGAATTTAAAGCTGGTAAAAACGAGGCAGGCCAGAGGCTTGACAAATACCTTAAAAAGATACTTCCAAACGCATCCATGGGCTTTATTTACAAGATGCTCAGGAAGAAGAACATAAAACTGAATGATAAGAAAGCGTCAGGCACAGAAATTGTGTCAGTTGACGACAAAATCAAGATTTTTCTGTCAGATGATACATTTGCTAAGTTTTCCGTCAATGAGGACAGTCTGATGAAGAATTTCAAGGCACTTGGTGCACTAAAGCCTGATGGACTAGGTGTGGTATACGAGGATGATGATATACTGGCTGCAAACAAGCCAGTTAATATGTTGTCGCAGAAATCAAAGGAGACTGATATTTCTGCGAACGAAAGGCTTATCGGATACCTGATAAAAGAGGGAAAGCTTGATTTTGACACATATAAGAGCTTTAAGCCATCGGTGTGCAACCGCCTGGACAGAAATACATCGGGGCTGATTCTGATGGGTAAATCGCTTCATGGACTGCAGTACCTGTCACAGGTGCTTAAGGACAGAACCGCAGAAAAGTATTATATGGCGCTTGTTGCAGGAGAGGTTGATGAGCCTATGACCATAGAGGGCTTTCTGACAAAGGATGAGGCTGTAAATAAGGTGCAGATAACCAAGGAACCCATAAGTGATGAATCACTGCCAATAAAGACTGCCTACAGGCCTCTTAAGACAATTGAGATGAGTGCTTCGTGCCATAAAGCAACGCTTCTTGAGGTGCATCTCATTACAGGAAGAAGCCATCAGATCAGGGCACATCTGTCATCAATTGGTCATCCGATCATAGGTGATATGAAGTATGGTGATAAAAGGATTAATGCTTTTTACAAAGAAAATTATCATGTGACCAGCCAGCTTTTGCATGCGCACCATGTGATTTTGCCTGATGGAAGATATATAGAGGCAGCTTTGCCTGACATATGGAGCAGGGTGGGGCTTTAATCCCGTCATTATTTACTTTACATCGCATAGCTTACAGTATTAAGGAAGATAGAAACGATATGGCAACCTGGAATTCAAGAGGCTTAAGAGGCTCGACCTTAGAGGACATGATAAACAAGACAAATGAAAAATACAGGGAGAACGGCCTGGCTCTCATACAAAAGATTCCCACTCCGATTACACCTATAAAGATGGAGCCGGAAACCAGACACATTACACTGGCTTATTTCGAGCAGAAGAGTACGGTTGACTATATTGGCGCTGTACAGGGAATCCCGGTATGCTTTGATGCAAAAGAATGTAATACCGACACGTTTCCCCTTGCCAATATACATGAGCATCAGGTAGAGTTTATGAGATGCTTTGAAAAACAGGATGGTGTTGCATTTATCCTTATATCGTACACACACAGGAACGAATACTATTATCTCACGTTTAAAAAGCTGACGGAATTCTGGGATAGAGCTGCAGAAGGCGGCAGAAAGAGCTTCCGCTATGAGGAGCTTGAGCCGGCATTTTTCCTCCCGGAGGTGCCCGGAATACTTGTGCCGTATCTGAACGCACTTCAGCTTGACTTAAATTGCAGGGCTTGACAGTATTACTATCGTATGGTAGCATATTACCACGATAACACTTTACTACATGAAAGCGAGATTTTACAGATTATGGAAAATCAATTATTACACACTCCGGACGGAGTAAGAGACATATATAACGGAGAATGCAAAAAAAAGCTGTATTTGCAGGATAAGCTGCACCATACACTTTTAAAATACGGATATCATGATATCATGACACCTACGTTTGAGTTTTTTAATATTTTTTGGAAGCGATGTCGGAACAACCCCTTCAAAGGATTTATACAAGTTTTTTGACAAGGAGGGAAATACGCTTGTCCTTCGTCCGGATTTCACTCCTTCTATTGCAAGAAGTGCGGCTAAGTACTATATAGAGGACGATATGCCTGTCAAGCTGTGTTATCTGGGCAATACCTTTATCAATTCATCGGATTATCAGGGCAGGCTCAAGGAAAGCACACAGTGCGGTGCAGAGCTGATAGGTGACGGCTCTATCTCTGCAGATGCCGAGATACTTTCGATGACAGTTGAGTCGATGCTTGAGAGCGGACTTAAGAATTTCCAGATTTCAGTCGGACATTCGCAGTTCTTTTACGGTCTCACAAAGGCAGCAGGGCTGTCAGGGGAGCAGGAGGAAGAACTAAGAGAGCTCATAGCAAATAAGAATTTCTTCGGTGTGGAGGAGTTTGTTGACAGTCTTTCAATGAACGACAAGCTAAGGAAGCTGTTTGGACTATTAGACAATTTCGATTTACAGGATGAGCAGCTTATGGAGGCTTTAAAGCTTGCGAAGGGATATGATGAGATATTATCATCTATTGATACTCTGCTTAAGCTTAGAGAATATTTAAAGGCATACGGCATCGAGAAATATATTTCGTATGAGCTTGGACTTATCAGTGACTACACATATTATACTGGTATCATTTTCCAGGGCTACACATATGGTACAGGAGAGCCTATTGTAAAGGGAGGCCGTTATGACAAGCTGCTTTCACACTTTGGAAAGGACGCTGCGGCAATCGGCTTTGCAATTGTTGTGGATCAGCTCATGGCAGCATTAAGCCGTCAGGATATTGATGTGCCTGTCATTGAGAATTCATCACTTATAGTATTTGAGGAGGCTGCATACCATGCGGCAATCAAGCGCTCTATGGAGCTTCGAAGAGATGGGGTAAATACACAGATGGTGCTTAAGGACAAAAATAAAACGAAAAGAGGACTATGCTTCATATGCGGTAGACAACCGTATAAACAGAGTAGAGTTTATAGAGGAATAAAAGATGAGTGATGACAGATATTTAACCTTTGCCCTGGGAAAGGGCAGACTTGCAAAGAAGACCCTGCAGCTTTTTGAGCAGATAGGCATCACCTGTGAGGAGATGAAGGATCCGGATACCAGAAAGCTGATTTTCGTAAATGAGGAGCTTAAGCTTAGATTTTTCCTGGCAAAGGGACCTGATGTGCCTACATACGTGGAGTATGGCGCTGCCGATATCGGTGTGGTAGGAAAGGATACCATCCTCGAGGAGGGCAGAAATATATACGAGGTGCTTGATTTAGGCTTTGGAAAATGCCGCATGTGCATATGCGGACCGGAGAGCGCAAGGGAGCTTTTGCAGCATCATGAGCAGATAAGAGTTGCCACCAAGTATCCTCATATCGCAAAGGATTATTTCTACAATAAAAAGCATCAGACGGTAGAGATTATAAAGCTAAACGGCTCAATAGAGCTTGCTCCGATTGTTGGACTTTCAGAGGTGATTTGTGATATAGTAGAGACCGGAACTACACTTAAGGAGAACGGACTTACCGTGCTTGAGGAGGTCTGTCCGCTGTCTGCGAGGGTTGTGGTAAACCAGGTCAGCATGAAGATGGACAATGAGCGTATCACAAAGCTCATAAGTGATTTGAAGACTGTTATCAAATAGCGTATAATTTATATCAATACATGATTTTAGACGGAGGCTGTAATGAGAACTTTAAAACTTACAAAGGATTCACAGAAGAACATATTGGAGAGCCTGCTTAAGAGAAGCCCTAACAACTATACAGAGTATGAGAGCACGGTAAATGAGATTATAAACAATGTAAAGGAAAACCGTGACAAGGCTGTTTTTGAATACACAAAGAAATTTGATAAAGCGGATGTGGATGCATCAAATATCCGTGTCACAGAGGAAGAAATAAAGGAAGCATATGAGCTGGTTGATGAGAAGCTTCTTGCCGTTATAAAAAAGGCTCTTATAAATATCAGAAAATATCACGAGAAGCAGCTGCAGAACTCATGGTTTACAACAGAGGACGGCATCATTTTAGGACAGAAGGTCACACCTATAGCAAAGGCAGGAGTATATGTGCCGGGCGGCAAGGCTGTCTATCCTTCATCCGTACTGATGAACGTGCTTCCTGCAAAGGTAGCAGGCGTTGAAAAGATTGTTATGTGTACACCATGTGGAGCTGACGGCAAGGTATATCCTTCCACACTTGTAGCTGCAAACGAAGCCGGAGTAGATGAAATCTACAAGGTAGGCGGTGCACAGGCTATCGCTGCAATGGCATTTGGTACAGAGAGTGTGCCAAAGGTAGACAAGATTGTTGGACCGGGAAATATCTTTGTTGCCCTTGCCAAAAAGGCTGTGTTTGGATATGTCAGCATTGATTCAATCGCAGGACCTAGCGAGATTCTGGTGCTTGCAGATGAGACTGCAAATCCACGCTATGTGGCAGCAGATTTACTTTCACAGGCTGAGCATGATGAGATGGCATCAGCTATCTTGATCACAACAAGTGAGGAGCTTGCAAAGAAAGTATCAGAGGAAGTTGATAAGTTTGTTGAGGTCCTCTCAAGAAAAGAAATCATTGAGAAATCTCTTGAAAACTACGGATATATACTTGTTGCAGAGGATATGGATGAGGCAATTGATGCAGTAAACGATATCGCTTCAGAGCATATGGAGATTGTCACAAGAGATCCTTTCTCAGTCATGAACAAAAATCAAAAATGCGGGAGCAATCTTTATCGGAGAGTACTCATCAGAGCCTTTGGGAGACTATTTTGCAGGACCAAACCATGTTCTGCCTACAAACGGAACAGCAAAATTCTTCTCAGCCTTATCTGTAGATGACTTTATCAAAAAGTCAAGCATCATCTCATATTCAAGAGAAGCACTTGAGAGAATACATACAGATATTGAACAGTTTGCAGAGTGTGAGAAGCTTACGGCACATGCAAATTCAATCAAGGTTAGATTTGAGGATTAGTCAAAGGAGTAAGAAATGGCAGATAGATGCGCTAAGCTTAGCAGAAAAACAAAAGAGACTGATATTTCGGTCGGTTTAAATATAGACGGAACCGGAAAATCAAATATAGACACAGGCATAGGCTTCTTTAACCATATGCTGGAGGGCTTTTCAAAGCATGGTTTTTTTGACCTCGATATGACATGCGACGGTGACTTAAATGTGGACTGCCATCATACTATAGAGGATTGCGGCATAGTGCTTGGCAATGCCATAGCACAGGCTGTCGGAGACAAAAAGGGCATAAAGAGATTTGGAAGCTTTATTTTACCGATGGATGAGGTGCTTGTACTATGTGCCATTGACTTATCAGGCAGACCGTACCTGCAGTTTGACGGTGAGTTTACCTGCGAGAGAGTCGGAGATATGGATACAGAGATGGTGAGAGAGTTTTTCTATGCCGTTTCTTACTCTGCTGCGATGAACCTGCATATAAAGGTTTTGACACCGGGAAATAATCATCATATGATAGAAGCTATGTTTAAGGCATTTGCCAAGGCGCTTGACGATGCCTGCACCTATGATAGCAGAATAAAGGACGTGATGTCCACGAAAGGAAGTTTGTAATTTGACTGGTTTTAAGAACATCGTTGCTACACTGTATTTAAAAAACGGCCAGGCCGTGAAATCAGCGTCTGATATGACAGTTATGGGCGACGTCTACAATCTGTGTCAGCTCTACAATGACAGTGGCATAGACAAGATTATTATTTTTGATCTTTCAACTGATGATGATGAGCATGAGAAAAACATACATACGATAGAAAATATAAACAGAAATATCGACATAAAGGTGTGCGCAGGAGGCAATATCAACCGCATAGAGGACGTGAAAAAGCTGCTGTATGCAGGCTGTTTACAGGTCATATTCAATGCCACAAAGGATTCAAGCCTTGAGCTTGCAAATGTGGCAAGCGAGAAGTTTGGCAAGGATAAAATTCTTTTGTCAATCAGCAATGTAGACTATATTTTCAAGCATCAGGAGGAGATAGAGGATACCTTTCATGAGCTTTTGGTCTTGAATATAGATATAATAGATGCGCTTGAGAATCTCACATCCACACCGTATGTGGTCTATATGCCGCAGTTTGACATGGATAAAATAATTGATGTCATGAAGCGTGAAACACTAAGAGGCATTGCAGGAGAGTTTATAAATGATCCTGAAAATGATATCATGGCGTTAAAGACAAAGCTTTCTGACGGAGGAATACTTGTTGACAATTTTACTCCCGACTTAAAATGGTCTGATTTAAAGCTTAATTCTGACGGCATGGTGCCTGTCATAGTGCAGGATTACCGCAACGAGCAGGTGCTCATGCTTGCCTATATGAATGAGGAGGCCTTCAATGTTACGATAAACAGCGGACGCATGACCTACTGGAGCAGAAGCCGCAATGAGCTTTGGACCAAAGGACTTACATCAGGACATTTACAGTACGTAAAGTCTTTGACAGCGGACTGTGATTATGATACTATCCTTGCGAAGGTTTCGCAGGTGGGAGCTGCATGCCACACTGGTAACAGGACCTGCTTTTTCAATAATATCGTGAAAAAGGAGTATGTGGAGAAGAATCCACTTACAGTGCTTGAATCAGTCTATGCGGTGATAGTTGACCGTATGAAGAATCCAAAGGAGGACTCGTACACCAATGCTGTCATGGAAAAGGGCATAGATGAGATATTAAAAAAGCTCGGACATGAGTGCACTGAGATTATTCTTGCAGCCAAAAATCCGGACAGTGATGATTTGAAGTTTGAGATATCGGACTTTATGTACCACTGCATGATTCTTATGGCTCAGAAAAATATCACATGGGCAGAAATCGCAGGGGAGCTGGCACAGCGATAGCCTTAAAACACAATAATTATTTAGAGGAAATTATATGAGAAAACTAGCTTTAAGTGATGAGATACTTATGAAGGTAGACAAACCGGCTAGATATATCGGGAATGAGTTCAACTCAGTAATGAAAGACACATCGCAGGTAAATATACGTTTTGCGATGTGTTTTCCTGATGTTTATGAGATTGGTATGTCACATCTGGGAATCCAGATATTATATGATATGTTCAACCGCATGGATGACGTGTGGTGCGAGAGAGTTTATTCTCCGTGGCCTGATCTGCATGAAATCATGAAGCAGGAGAATATACCGCTTTTCGGACTTGAGTCGCAGGAGCCTATAAAAGACTTTGACTTTGTAGCCATGACGCTGCAGTATGAGATGTGCTACACAAATATTTTGCAGATACTTGACCTCGCACAGATACCGCTTCGTTCAAGGGATAGAGCGGAAGGCTGTCCTATTGTGATTGCAGGTGGTCCATGTACCTACAATCCGGAGCCGATTGCAGACTTCTTTGATATATTTTATATCGGAGAGGGAGAGACACAGTATGGCAATCTCTTTGAGCTTTATAAGAAGGCAAAGGCTGATGGTCTTTCAAGGGAAGAGTTTTTACATGAGGCTGCAAAGATTGAGGGCCTTTATGTACCTGCTTTGTATGAGGTGGAGTACAATGAGGATGGAACAATTTGCTGTATGAAGCCTAAGTATGATGATATTCCTGTAAAGATAAAAAAACAGGTGCAGGTAGATTTGACGAACTCAACTTACCCGGAGGCACCGGTTGTGCCTTTTATCAAGGCTACGCAGGATAGAATGGTGCTTGAAATACAGCGTGGCTGTATAAGAGGCTGCCGTTTCTGTCAGGCCGGTATGATTTACCGTCCAAACCGTGAGAAAAAGGTTGACCACCTAAAGGACGTTGCAGCGGCTCTTATCAAAAATACAGGACACGAGGAGATTTCTTTAAGCTCCTTAAGCTCATCCGACTACAAGGAGCTTGACGAGCTCATCACATTTTTGCTTGATATCTGCAAGGAAAAGAAGATAAATATCTCCCTGCCTTCACTCAGAATTGATGCGTTTTCGCTCGATATCATGCAGAAGGTGCAGGATGTGAAAAAAAGCAGTCTGACCTTTGCGCCTGAGGCCGGTACACAGCGCCTTAGAAATGTCATTAATAAGGGCCTTACCGTGGATGATATCATGAACGGCTCAAAACAGGCATTTGAGGGCGGCTGGAACAAGGTGAAGTTTTATTTCATGCTCGGTCTGCCTACGGAGACAGAGGAAGATATGAGGGGCATTCCTGAGCTTGCAAACGATGTTGCGGCATTGTACTATGATACCGTTCCAAAGGAAAAGAGAGCCGGAAAATGCCAGATTACGATAAGTACATCATTTTTCGTGCCAAAGCCGTTTACACCATTTCAGTGGGCGAGAATGTATGAGCCATCTGAGTACCTGGGCAGAGCCAAAATAGTAAATGACCATGTAAAGGAACAGCTCAACAGAAAGAGCATCAGATACAACTGGCATGAGGCATACGTCACTGTGATTGAGGGTATACTGGCAAGAGGCGACAGAAGGCTTTGCGATGCGATAGTAAAGGTATACGAAAAGGGCGGATATTATGATGCCTGGACAGAGTATTTTGACTATGACAGATGGATTGATTCGATAAAGGAATGCGGACTGGATCCGGATTTCTACACGATGAGAGAAAGGCCTTTAGATGAAGTATTCCCATGGGATTTTATCGATATAGGTGTGACAAAGCAGTTTATGATAAGAGAGTGGGAGACAGCCCATAAGGAGACAGTCACTCCTAACTGCCGCATGAGGTGCTCTGCCTGCGGTGCAAAGAGCTATGGAGGAGGTGTCTGCTATGAAAATTAGAGTGAAGTTTAAAAAAATGGCGCTGCATGAAGTTTATAGGACATCTCGATATGATGAGATACTTCCAGAAGGCGGTCAGAAGGGCAGATATTGATATCCGCTATTCAGAGGGGTATTCTGCTCACCAGATTATGTCGTTTGCGGCTCCGCTTGGAGTGGGCATCACAAGTGATGGTGAGTACTTTGACATAGATGTAAATACAACAGAATCTACAGAAAAAAGCATAGCGGCTTTAAATGCCCAGATGGTGGACGGAGTCGAGGTGACAGGCTATGTGCTTCTGCCTGATGATGCAAAGAAGGCTATGTCGCTTGTTGCGGCTGCAGACTATGTGCTTAGCTTCAAGGATGGCTATGAGAGCCCATACACCATAGAGGAGTGGAAGGAAGCGATAGATAAGCACTTTTTTGACGAGCCATCCTTTGTTGTGATGAAAAAGACTAAAAAGAGTGAGAGAGAGGTAGATATAAAGCCTCTTGTATACAAGCTTACAGTCATGGAAAATAACAAAAAGCCTGAGTTTTTCATGCAGGTATCAACAGGAAGCATTGACAATATAAAGCCTGAGTTTGTGCTTCAAGCCATATACGAAAAGTGCGGCCTTGCTTATGATCCGCTTGCCATACAAATCCACAGGCAGGAAGTGTATGCAAGAAAAGACGATGGAACACTCATTTGTCTGCTTGACATGGGAGAAGAAATCTCATAATGAACAGAATTATTCTGACTAAAACAGTAAAAAATAATAATACATACACAGTGTATGCACTGATGGATGAAAATGGAAATTATAAGGATTTCCAGCTACTTCCCGAGAAGGATACGATAATAAACAATATATACGCGGCAAGGGTAAATAAGATACTGCCGGGCATAAATGCGGCATTTGTGACTATTGCGCAGAATAAAAGCTGTTATCTTTCGCTAAATGATGCAAAAAATCCTGTATACACAAACAAAAAATCAAAAAAAGAAGGATTGTGTGAGGGCGATGAGATACTTGTGCAGGTCATAAAGGATGCGCTAAAGACAAAGGATCCTGTGGTCACAACAAAGCTTTCTATATTCGGAAGCAATGTGATTCTCACCAATTTTGATACACAGATAGGTGTTTCATCGAAGCTGGATAAGGAAAGGGCGGCTCTTTTACGTAAGGCTGTGCTTTTAAGTTGTGCAGACCACGAAAAAGATGGCTATGGCATCATAGTCAGAACTAATGCCAAAAATGTGGAGGATAAAGCTGTTTCGCAAGATGCGTATTCTGTAGCACAGAAATACAATCAGATAATAAAAAAGGACACCGCATCAGGCGCTCTATTCATGCGTATATCATGGGATGAGCGATTATCTGCTTTTAATGAAGACAATTGATTTTGCCACGGTGGAGTGGATAAAGACTGACTGCGATGACATATATGACAGTCTTCTTACAGAGTACGGTATATATGACCATGCTCCTGAAAAGATAATGAGATATGACGATTCAGCTATCAGCCTGTCAACACTCTATGGCATAAGAGGGCTGATTGATAATCTGACCTCGCGCAGGGTATGGCTGGACTGTGGTGGTAACATCATAATAGAACAGCTTGAGACACTTACCTTTATAGATGTAAACAGTGCAAAAAATATATCGTCGGGGAGCAATAGCATATTAAAGACCAATATGGAGGCCGCAAAGGAGATAGCCAGGCAGCTTAGGCTCAGAAATATTTCCGGCATGATAATAATTGATTTCATCAATATGAAGTCTGAGGCATCAAAGGATACGCTTATTGAAGCGCTCAAACGGTATATAAAGGACGATAATACAGTCTGTACCTTTGTGGATATCACGAAGCTTGGACTGGTGGAGCTGACAAGAAAAAAGGTCCACAAATCTCTTAAACAAATTTTAGAAAAAACACTTGACGAATAGATGGCTCTATGCTAATATACTGGAGTATGCCGCACAGTGAGGTATAAGTTTGCGACTTTCGCAACACCGTAACTGGCGAGTAATGATAAATAGGAGGTGCCATATGTACGCAATTATAGCAACAGGTGGTAAGCAGTACAAAGTATCTGAAGGCGATATCATTACCATTGAAAAGCTTGGCGTTGAAGCTGGTGAGAAGGTTACTTTTGATCAGGTTTTAGTTGTAGGCGGAGATGATCTCAAGGTTGGAGATCCAACAGTTGCAGGTGCAACAGTTGAGGCTTCTGTAGTTAAAGAAGGCAGAGCTAAAAAGGTTATCGTTTACAAGTACAAGAGAAAACCGGATATCACAAAAAGAACGGACACAGACAGGCTTTCACACAGGTTAAGATTGAAAAAATTAACGGATAATGATAGCTATAACCGTTTATCAGAATTCAAAAGGACATAAGATGGGCTTTAAGTCAAAGGGACATGCAGGTTTTGCAGATTCCGGTTATGATATAATCTGTGCCGGGGTTTCAGCGCTGGTGATCAACTTCATCAATTCCGCTGAAGAGCTGTGTCATGCTAAGTACAGCCTTGATACAGACGAAGAGACAGGTATGATTGACTACAGACTTGACAAGCCGGCGACAGGTGATGTTGCACTGCTTATGGATTCCATGATTCTGGGACTAAAAGGAATACAAAGAGACTATGGGAATGAGTACATCATTCTAGACTTCAAGGAGGTGTAAGACATGTTGAATATGAACCTTCAGTTTTTTGCTCATAAAAAGGGAGTTGGTTCTACAAAGAACGGACGTGACTCTGAGTCTAAGAGATTAGGCGCTAAGAGAGCAGACGGACAATTCGTAAAAGCTGGTAATATTCTTTACAGACAGCGTGGTACAAAGATTCACCCTGGTACAAACGTTGGTATCGGTGGAGATGATACATTATATGCTAAGGTTGATGGCGTATTAAGATTTGAGAGAGTTGGAAGAGATAAGAAACAGGCTTCCGTATATCCAGTAGTGAACGAATAAGATTTAAACCCCGACTTTTATTAGCCGGGGTTTTTATGTTGTAAATTAGCAGTATGTAGTAATCTGATTAATCATAAATGAGGGGCAAAATACCTTTTGACCCTTATATCATTTTGTTATTACTGTGTCTTATATAGATATAGTATAACAGATATAGCATAGTAATGATTTGTTATAAAGTATACTGAGTGTTTTATGCAGACATTCAGCATGAGGTGGAAAATTATGTTTGCAGATCGTGCAAAAATTATCATAAAATCAGGAAAAGGCGGAGATGGCCATGTATCGTTCCGCCGTGAAAAATACGTGCCGAACGGTGGTCCGGACGGCGGTGACGGTGGAAAGGGCGGAGACGTTATATTTCTCGTGGATAAGGGAATCAACACCCTGACAGATTATCGTCACAGAAGAAAGTTTGCAGCAGAGCCCGGACAGGAGGGCGGCAAAAAGAACTGCCACGGAAAGAATGGTGAGGATCTTATACTTAAGGTGCCGGAGGGTACACTCATAAAGGATGCAGCAAGCGGAAAAGTCATAGCAGATATGTCCGGTGACAATACAAGGCAGGTGATCCTGCGCGGCGGAAAAGGCGGTCAGGGCAACCAGCACTATGCCACATCCACCATGCAGGCTCCTAAATATGCTCAGCCGGGACAGGATGCAATAGAAATCGAGGTACAGCTTGAGCTAAAGGTAATAGCGGATGTAGGGCTTGTAGGCTTTCCAAACGTAGGAAAATCAACACTTCTGTCACGAGTTACCAATGCACAGCCAAAGATTGCCAACTATCATTTCACCACATTACAGCCAAATCTTGGTGTGGTTGATATGGATGAGGGCTTTGGCTTCGTAATCGCTGATATCCCGGGGCTTATCGAGGGAGCATCAGAGGGCATCGGACTCGGTCATGAGTTTTTGCGTCATATAGAGCGTACTAAGGTGATGATACACATGGTTGATGCTGCCGGTACTGAAGGCCGTGATCCGGTTGCTGACATCAAGGCGATAAACAAGGAGCTGAAGCATACAATCCACAGCTTCTCAAAAAGCCACAGGTCATTGCCGCCAACAAAATAGATGCCATAGCAGGAGACGAAAAATGAGGTAATTTCGGCCTTAAGAGCCGAATTCGAACCACAGGGCATAAAGGTATTCCCGATATCCGCAGTAAGCGGTAAGGGCCTTAAGGAGCTTTTGTACGAGGTGAAGGACCTGCTTGCAAATTGTCCTAAAGAGGTTACTGTATATGAGCCGGAGATTGATCCTGCACTTTCATTCTTTAAGGATGAGCCGTACGCGGTTGAGGTGGCAGCCGATGGTGCATATGAGATATCAGGTCCAAAGATTGAGAAAATGCTCGGATACACAAATATGGACTCGGAGAATGGCTTTGCCTTTTTCCAGAGATTCTTGCGTGAGCAGGGTATCATCAAGGAGCTTGAAAATATGGGCATCGAGGATGGAGATACTGTCCGCATGTATGATTTCGAGTTTGATTATTACAAGTAAGGAGAAGAGTATATATGAATTTATCAAGTAAACAGCGTGCATATTTAAGCAGCCTTGCAAGCACAATTAATCCTATTTTCAATATTGGAAAGGCATCGCTTACTCCGGAAATCATCGAGGCTCTTGATGCAGCACTTGAAAAGAGGGAGCTGATCAAGGTTGCAGTTCTTAAAAACTGCATCGATGATCCAAGAGAGATTGCAAGTGTAATCGGTGAGAGAACACACTCTGCAGTGGTTAAGGTAATAGGCAAAAAAATGATTTTTTACCGTCCTGCGAAGAAAAATCCAAAGATTAAGCTTCCGGAATAAGCCATGAAAACAGGGATTTTTGGTGGGGCATTTGACCCGATACACAAAGGTCATATATACATGGCACAAAAGGCGATGGAAGAGTATTCTCTTGACAGGATTCTGCTTGTTCCGTCAGGTCACTCGCCGAACAAGACTGAGAATGCAATGACAGCATTTAGCCACCGGTACAATATGTGTAAGCTGGCATCAGAAGCAGTGCCCGGTATTGAGGTGTCTGATATTGAGATAAAGGATGAGTCCACCAGCTATACGTATGTGACACTCCAAAAAGCTAAAGGCGCTTTATCCGGAGGATGAACTGTATTTCATCATGGGTGGAGATTCTCTGGACTATTTTGAGTCATGGATGAAGCCTGAGATAATAGCCCAAACAGCAATAATCCTTGTTATGGTGAGGGAAATTTCCAAAGCAGCAGATGGAGGAAAGATTGCACATATCAAAAAACAGTTTTGGGCAGATATAAGACTTTTAAAGTGTGACAGGATGGATGTGTCGTCTACTCAGGTCAGGAGACTGCTACGTGCCAAGTCGCAGGCAGACGGGTATAGGAGTCCTAAAGGAGCGGAAATGTTTCTGGATGCTGCAGTTATGTCATATATACAGGCTAATAATTTATACAGGTGATAGAGTATGGAAGTAAAAGAAATAAAGAAAAAGCTAAAGAAGAGCCTTGATAAACAAAGGTATCAGCATACACTCGGAGTGATGTATACTGCCGGCTGTCTTGCCATGGCAAACGGCTATCCGATAGAAAAGGCAATGCTTGCAGGCCTGCTTCATGATTGTGCCAAGTGTCTTTCGACTGAAAAGAAATCGGACTCTGTAGTAAAGAAAAATATAGACATAACAGAGGTAGAGATATCAAACCCGGGTCTGTTACATGCAAAGGCAGGCATGGTGCTGGCTGAGGAAGAGTATGGTATTAAGGATACGCAGATACTGCATGCCATAAGAGTGCATACTACAGGAGAAGCAGATATGGGGCTCCTTGACAAAATACTCTTTGTGGCAGATTATATTGAGCCAAACAGATGTGAAGCACCTAGGCTTGAAGAGATAAGAAAGCTTGCTTTTTCAGACCTTGATAGGACTGTTGCAGAGATATTGTATGATACAATCAATTTTCTTAACACAAAGAGTGGAGCAATAGATCCGACTACCCAGATTACTTACAATTATTATGCTAAATACAGAGACAACAGGGAGGAATAACTGCTATGCAGACAATCGATTTAGTTAAAAAGATAGTGGAAGCACTTGAAGACAAAAAGGCAGAGGATATCACAGTTCTCGACATAGGAGAGGTTTCTTCTATAGCAGATTACTTTATCATTGCAAACGGAAACAATGCAAATCAGCTCACAGCTATGGAGGATGCTGTGGATGAGGCTATGTATACAAACGGAGTGCATCAGAAGCAGGTGGAGGGAACAGGCAACTCTACATGGATTCTCATGGACTATCAGGATATTATCGTGCATCTGTTCTCTAAAGAAGACAGACAGTTCTATGATCTCGACAGAATATGGAGAGATGGAAAAGTGGTGGATGTACATTCACTGTAGTATCTATTTAAAATATCGCACCCATATGCTTAGCTAAAAAGTACAGCATATGGGTGCGATATTTTTTTGATATTTAGAAGAAACGGAATACTCCAAACACCTTGCCGAGTATTTCGCAGTCGGGAACTATGATTGGATCCATTGTGTCGTTCTCAGGCTGGAGGCGTATGTGACCGTCCTCTTTATAGAAGGTCTTTACGGTAGCGGAATCATCTATAAGTGCTACGACCATGTCTCCGTTTGAAGCATTGCTTTGCTGCTCAACGAGGATATTATCACCATCGAAGATACCGGCATTGATCATGCTCTCACCCTTGACCTTCAGCATGAAGGACTGCTTATTTGGCATATACTCTGCAGGTACAGGAAAGTAAGTTTCGATATTTTCCACTGCGAGTATCGGCTCGCCTGCTGCTACACGGCCAACCAGTGGTACGTTAACCATCTCGCGGCGTTGTAAACCAAAGCTGTCATCTATAATCTCTATAGCCCTGTTTTTGGCAGGATCCCTTCTTATGTAGCCTTTTCGCTCCAGTGTCTCGAGATGAGCATGGACGCTTGATGTGGACTTTAAATGTACACCCTCGCAGATATCGCGCACTGATGGCGGATAGCCTCTGTTTAAAAATCTCACTCTTGATAAACTCCAGTATCTCTTTCTGCTTGTCTGAAATCTTTTCTAATGCCATAGTTAAATCCTCCGTCTGAATATTTAAATAATATAATGATATGAGGGTCAAAAGGTATTTAGCCTCTTCGTTCATAATTATAATAAAAAATTAGTAATTTAAAAATTAT
>ENA-OQJY01000017-OQJY01000017.1-human-gut-metagenome-genome-assembly--contig:-NODE-17-length-31478-cov-3.876559_pt1 | contig 31478 bp, 26 predicted proteins | sample MGYA00242643_ERZ504788 | MGnify/ENA primary metagenome ERZ504788 (study PRJEB26092, sample SAMD00036361) | human gut metagenome | host: Homo sapiens | study: EMG produced TPA metagenomics assembly of...
CAGCGGCTTTTATGATTTAGCCACAGCCTATCAGTCAGTGCACGTCAACTATTGAAAGCGCCGTATACCGAACGGTACGTACGGTGCTGTGAGAGGACAGCGGTTAGCCACCGCCTCCTACTCGATTAACAGTTACACTTTTGTTTATATAAAGCTACAAAAGAATTTATCAGATGTGGTATAATATAGTATAAACAGAGTAACTATTCAGAATAGTTACCCGGTATAGCAGGGAGAAGACATAAAATGTATACATTATTACTGGTTGATGACGAAGAGGATGTAATAGAGGTAATCGAGAGAAAGGTATCATGGGAGCAGATTGGTTTTCATGTGGTAGGACATGCGGGAAATGGCTTCAAGGCGCTTGAGATGATGGAGGACATGCAGCCGGATGTTGTGATGACTGACATACGTATGCCTTACATGGACGGACTTGAGCTGTGCAGTAACATCAGGCAGAGGTTTCCTGCGACGAAGCTCTTGCTTTTCACAGGCTTCGACGATTTTGAGTATGCAAAGGAGGCTGTGCATCTCGAGATAGAGGAGTACATTCTAAAGCCACTCAATCTGGCTGAAATCACGGAGGTATTCAAAAAGCTTAAGACAAAGCTGGATGATGAGCTGAATGAGAAGAAAAACACAGACATATTGAAGCAGTATTATGCAGCATCGCTGCCTGTTTTGCAGTCAAATTTTTACACGACACTTATCGAGGGACGCATACCGGAAAATGAGCTGGGCAGGTACATGAGTGACTATAAGATTAGCCTTGAGGGACCATATTACTGCTGTATTATCATACATACCTCCGCAAGTCAGATGCCGCAGGGCATGGATATCAGACTGCTTACAGTGTCAGTAGAGAGACAGGCACAGGCTGATTTAAAGGAGCGCTGGAATGGCAGGATTTTTAACTATCTCGGTGATACGGTAATGATAGCCCAGCTTGTGCAGCAGGAGGATATCTCTGAGCTGACAGATGAGTGTGACAGATTCTGCAAATATGTAAATCATGTAATGGGAGCAAAGGTGACGGTCGGAATCGGGCAGGTGTGTGAAGGTATACAGGAGCTGGTTAGCTCTTATCAGAGTGCGAGGGAGGCAGTATCCTACAGGGTGCTTTATGGCAGCAACAGGGCAATAAACATGACAGAGGTTGAGCCACAGCGACGTATATCAAAGGATGGCGATGAGGGAAATGAGCTGTCATATTTATTTAAAATGATTTGTATCGGCAAGATAGAGGATGTGGGACAGGCTGTTGAAGCGTATATGCAGCACAATTTTATGTCGCAGCAGTCACTTGAGAACTACCATGTGGCAGTAATGGAGCTGATCAGTGAGCTTTATCACTTCATGAGCAATAATGAGCTAAATGCGCAGGAAATATCTGGAAGTGTAGGCAGGCTTTATAATGAGCTCTCCAATTTTGAGCCGGTAGTGCTCAAGCAGTGGCTTTTGGATTTTTCAAGCAGGCTGCATGATGATATGGCTGATGCCAGATACAACTCCAAGAAGTCACTCATAGACAGTGCAAAGGATTATGTGCACAGGAATTACAGAAGTATGGACCTTGGACTTGACGATACATGTAAGGAATTAGGAGTATCTAACTCGTATTTTTCAAGTCTGTTCAAGAAGGAAACCGGCAGCTCGTTTGTGGAGTATCTGACTGATTACAGAATGGACAAGGCTGCCAGAATGCTTGTGGAGACAGACGACAAGAGCTATGTCATAGCCCAGAATGTAGGCTATGCGGATCCGAACTATTTCAGTTATGTTTTTAAGAGAAAGTATGGGGTTTCCCCATCCAGGTACAGGACAGAGTATGAGAAGAATAAGGTATAAACCAGGCAATATACAATCCATAATAATGCTCTCATTCTCACTGCTGTCGCTTGCAATAATGCTTGTCACAGTTGTGGTGATGTATATAAAATTTGCCGATGCATCGCAGGACAGTATCATAGAGAGCAATCATAAGGTGATGGACCAGACAATAGACAGTGTGGAAAGCTATCTGGTCAATATGAGGCAGGTTTCGGATGCGGCGTATTATTATGTAATAAAGGAGAATGATATTTTAACGCAGTCTGACACCATACACGATGGCATGAGCCTGCTCTATGAATCAAACAAGGAATATCTGCGCAGTATTGCCATGTATAATCAGTATGGAAGCCTTATAGCTGCAGAGCCTGTCGTGTCCCAGAAGGAGGACCCGGATGTGACAAAACAGGACTGGTTCATAGAAGCTATGGAGCGCATGGAAAATATACATTTTTCAACACCTCATGTACAGAATCTGTTTGACGATGGTTCCATGAGATATCATCTGGTCATATCATCAAGCCGTGCCGTGGAGCTGACTTCCGGTTCAGAATCACAGATGGGTGTGCTGCTTGTGGATATGGATTATTCGAGTGTATCAAGGATGCTTGAGAGGATAAATACATCGGGAAAAGGACAGTATTATTATCTGTGTGATGCAAAGGGCAATATTATTTACCATCCGCATCAGATACAGTTTGATGGAGATGTTCCGGAAAACAGTGAGGTTGCGGCAAAGTCGCAAAACAGTATATATGATGATTATCTGAATGGAGTGCATCGTAAGATTATGGTAGATACAATCAGCTACACAGGCTGGAAGCTTGTATGTGTGATGCCATACTCCATCTTTACCAATAAGATGGCGGATGTGAAGCAGTTGTTTTTGTTATAATGATTATTATGGCTATGATGTTTGTGTGGATAAACAGAGTGATAGCTATACGTATTTCAAAGCCGATAATGAAGCTGGATGATTCTGTGAAAAGGTATGAGAATGGCAATGAAGCAGATATTTATGTAGGTGGTTCCTCAGAGATACGGCATCTGGGATCCTCTATACGTAATTCATATAAGCAGAACAATGAGCTCATGAAAAAGATCGTATGGGAGCAGAACGAGAGACGAAAGAGCGAGCTTGATGTGCTTCAAAGCCAGATTAATCCGCACTTTTTGTATAATACTCTTGACTCCATCACATGGATGATTGAAGGGGGCAAAAACGAGGAGGCCTCGTTTATGATTACGCAGCTTGCAAAGCTTTTCCGTATCAGTCTGTCGAAGGGACATACAATAATACCTGTACGCGATGAGCTTTTGCACGCAAAAAGCTACATGAATATTCAGAAGGTGCGCTATAAGAACAAATTTGAGGTGAGCTTTGAGGTAGACGAGGAAATAATGGACTACTGTGCGGTGAAGCTGGTGCTTCAGCCGATTTTGGAAAACGCACTAAATTACGGAATCAGAGAGCTGGACGATTTCGGAGAGATAGTAGTCGGAGGCCAAAAAGTGGGAGAGGATATAATCATAACGGTATCAGACAACGGAATGGGCATTCCGGAGAATGAAATTCCGCTTTTGCTGACAAATACGGACAGGGTTCACAAGAAGGGCTCGGGAGTGGGGCTTGTCAATGTAAATAACAGGATAAAGATACTGTTTGGAGAGCGCTATGGCCTGCATATAGAAAGTGAGCTTGATGAGGGAACAGTTGTGACAATCAAAATCCCGGCAATTGTCTATTCAGAGGAAAACAGACTTCAATTTGAGGAGCATCATATAGTATGAAGCAAGTACAATTGCCTTGCTGCATGGGAGGGGTGAGAGTGACAGTGAAAAATAAATGGACAAATATGAGCAAGAATAAGAGAAACTTCATCATAACAGAGCTGCTGCTTGGAGTACTACTTGTGATAGGAATAGGTTTTATCGCATACAATAAGCTCAATGAAAAACCGGAGCGTATTGCAGTTGTGATGGCTGATGTGGATGAAAGCCACAGTGCTGCGTTTAAATATGGCATGAAAATGGCGGCCTCTGAGTATGGTGTGGATGTAGTTATGATAAGTAAGGAAAATCTGAACAATATGTCAGATGAAATTGATGTAATAAAGCAGGAGATAAACAAAAAAGCTGATGCGGTCGTTTTCAAGCCGACAGCAGAAAAAATGACAGAAGAAAAAAGCCTTAATACACTTATCCGGATAAATAAAAAGACACCGATAATGGTTGTCGGAGACCAGGCGGGAAGCGAGAGCTTTAAGTCGTTAAATACAGTGGAGTTTGACCAGTACAGCATGGGTGCGGAACTGGCACAAAAGCTTCTTGCTGACAACAACGGAACACTTTCAGGTAAAAAAATAGGAATCTATTGTGAAAACACTGAATCCGATGCCTGTAAAAAACGCATTGATGGCATAAAGGATACTCTCGCGGAGAGCGGCTGTGTTGTGATGTGGATTGTATCAGGTGTTTCGGATACCGGGGAGAAAATAAATCTGCAGTCACAGAGAAAGGTTGACATAGTTCTTGCAATAGATGATGCAAGTGTTGTTGAGGCGGCAAAGGAAGCCTCTGATAATAATCTGCAGGGTGCACTGGTATATGGGATAGGAAACTCAACAGAAGCCATATATTATCTCGATTCGGGCTGGACAGAGGCTCTTATCACACCTGATGAATTTGCTGCCGGATACAAAAGTGTTGTAGGACTGGTGGATATGCTGCGTGGCAGTAGAAAATATTCAGTAGAGGAAAAAGCCGGTATCTTACCAGCTTCTTACCAGAAAAAATTTGTTTGATGAAGAAAACAAGAAGCTTTTGTATGCAATCAGCCAGTAGTGGGGGAACAATAAATGAGAAGCAGAATAAGAAATACCATGATGATACTGTGTTTTGCACTGATATTGTCATTTGTCTCGTGCAGCAACACAAGAGTTGACGAGAAAAAACATATATATATAGGCGTGACCTGTTATGACCAGAAGGATACATTTATCGGGGAGCTGATAGAAACTTTCAAAAAGGAGTGCGCAAGTCTTGATACAGACAAATACGATATCAGCATGACAATCATGGATGCTGCAGGCTCACAGCGTGCACAGGATGACCAGGTGCAGGAGATGATAGAGGACGGCTGCAATGTGCTGTGTATTAATCTGGCAGACAGAACAGATTTGTCGCATATTATAAATGCTGCAATGGAGAAGGACATCCCGATTATTTTCTTTAACAGGGAGCCGGTTGATGAGGATTTAAATCGCTGGGATAAGCTGTACTATGTCGGGGCCAAGGCAAAGCAGTCAGGTCAGATGCAGGGGGAACTCATTGCCGATTATATAAAGAATAATCCGGGTGTGGATAAAAACGGTGATGGCAGGATACAGTACGTCATCCTAGAGGGAGAGATGGGACATCAGGATGCCATCGTCAGGACAGAGAGTGTCACAGAGAGCATGAAGAATAACGGCCTTCAGATAGAAAAGCTGAGCTGTCAGATAGCAAACTGGAATCGTGCTCAGGCGCAGAACCGTATGACACAGCTTATAGGTCAGTATAAAAACAGCATAGAGCTGGTTATTGCAAACAACGATGCAATGGCACTCGGAGCGATAGACGCATACGAAAAGCTTGGTGTGACGGAGTCGAATGTACCTGCATTTTTTGGAGTGGACGGCACAGACGATGGGCTTGAAGCAGTGCAGCAGTCGAAGCTTGCGGCAACAGTCTACAATGACAAGGAGGGACAGGCAAGGGCTATGGCTCAGCTTGCTTATCTGGCAGCCACCGGGGGCAGCATGAAAAACATAAAGTTTGAGGATAAAAAGTATGTTTATCTGCCGTATGAGAAGGTGACACCTGACAATGTAAATGAATTTGTGAAGGATGAACAGTGAGCTTATTTATGCTCGTTCCTCCACTCCCTCGGAGCGACTCCGTAGATATTTTTAAAGGCGCGTGAGAAATGAAGCTGATTTTCGTATCCAACGGCAGAACCAACATCTGCGATGGATAAGGAGGTCAGCTTTAAAAGCTCTGTGGCCTTTATCATACGATAATTCATGAGAAATTCCTGAGGTGAATGTCCAACGGAATTTTTGAAAATTTTGCCCAGATAGCTTCGGTTTATGCCGCAGACTCTGGCAATATCTTCGATTGATATATCATTCTGAAAATTCTGCTCGATATAATTCATCGCTTCTTTTATATAAAAATCACTCATTTTCCACCTGGAACGAGTTTTGATGATTTGGCTGACTGCATCAGATAATCCAGAAAAAGGTACATATGCCCAATCAGGTGATATGGTGATTCTGAGGGGTGCCTTGTGATGTAGAGCATTTCCTCAACAAGCTTTTCGCGGATATCCTTTGAGTGTGTGTGATATACAGGATTATTTTTGGTAAGCTCTGTTGTGGTGAGAGCCTCCTTGACGCGCAGACCGTCAAACTCAATCCATATGTATTCCCAGGGAAGTTTGTCATCTGCGATATAGGTATTTATCTGGCCGGGAAAAATCAGAAAGCCCTGCCCGCTTTTTATGTTGTAGGTTTGTGTAATGCCCTTTGCATTATCGGCCATCAGAGTGCCGGTGCCGGACAGTACATAGTGGAATAGATAGTGGTTTCTTGTGGCAGGACCAAATGAGTGTCCCGGTTCGCACTGCTCGTGGCCGAACTGGTACATACACAAATCTATGAAATTTACATTTGGAAAAATATTGAAGGAAAGCTTGTCCATGTGAGTCACTCCTTATTGATTAATGCTATAAATATACCCTTATGCGACATTATATGCAATTATAGCATATTTTATAGCATATTGGTATAAAAAAGCAAAAATAAGGGTATTTATTGTATACATAATGGTATGTTATAATCGGTTTATCAGGAAAAAGAGCAAATAAAACAGAAAAGGAGTGAAAAAATATGGCAAAAAGAAAGATTTGTCAGGCTATGGCGGTTGTGCTGGCACTCGGAATGTGCACTACAGGACTGACCGGATGTGGAAATGAAAAGCGGGCGGACGGAAAAACTGAGATTGAGGTGGTTTCTTATAAGCCGGAGGCTGTTAAGGCTTTTGAGAAGATTGAGAAGCAATTTAATGAGACTCACGATGATATTCATCTGACTATCTCATCTCCGAATGAGGCTATGACTATTTTAAAGACACGCTTCATCCGTGAGGATTATCCGGATATCATTGCAATAGGTGGAGATATCAATTATTCAAATTTCCTGGATGCAGATTTGTTTGAGGATATCTCAGATCTGGATGTAGTGGACACTGTAAAAGAGGCATATCTGGATATGGACAAGGAGCTTGAGTTCATTCCAAAGGATGGCACATATGCACTTCCTTACGCCGCAAATGCAGCAGGAGTACTTTACAACAAGGATATGTTTGCGGAGAATGGATGGAAGGTGCCTACAACCTGGAGTGAGTTTACAGCACTGTGCGATGAGATAAAGGAAAGCGGAACACTTCCTTTGTATCTGGGCTTTAAGGATACATGGACCTGTCTGGCACCGTGGAATGCTCTTGCAGTAGGTCTTTGTGATTCAGACACCTGTAATCAGGTAAATATGGGAAATACGACATTTGAGGAGGCATATTCTCCGGTTGCCGACAAGATACGTACATTGCTTGATTATGCAGAGGACAATCCATATGCTTACAGTTACAATGACGCATGTACAGCCTTTGCCAGAGGTGAATCTGCCATGTACACGATAGGAAGCTATGCTATTCCTCAGATTAAGTCAGTTAATCCTGATATGAATATCGGTTCATTTACTTTCCCGGCAAATGATAATGAGGCTGACAATGTGTTAAATTCAGGAATAGATTTACAGCTTTCAGTTATGAAGGCCTGCAAAAATAAGGAAGCAGCATACGAGGTGCTTGAATATCTGTACAGCGATGAGACAATTCAGACATATCTGGATGACCAGGGCGGAATTGCCTGCAAGGAGGGAGATTTCGCAATACCTGATACACTGGAGGATATGCAGGAGTATATAAAGGACAACCGTATGTCGGATTATCAGGATCACCATTATCCAAGTGAGATGAGCGTGGACGCCATGATTCAGACATATCTGCTTGACACAGGTGACAATGCAAAAGAGAAGTTCTTAAAGAAATTTGATTCAGACTGGGAGCGTTACAACAGAGATCTGATTCGTGAAGTACAGGATTACCAGAAGGAACAGGAGGATGCAAAATGAAAAAGAAAATGTCAAATAGGGACAAGACATTCTGGGCAGTTGTGATACCTGTTGTGGTTTTATTTTTCGCATTTAACACGCTGCCGATGATAAAGGGTGTGATTTACAGCTTTACAAACTACAAGGGCTATGGCTCATATGATTATGTCGGACTTAGAAACTATACAGACCTGTTTACCGACGCCAGAGTCGGAAAGAGCTATCTGTTTACTTTTAAATATGCGATTGCAGGAACCGTACTTGTAAATGTATTAAGCCTTGTAATGGCAGTTGCGTTAAACAGCAATATCCGCGGCAAGAGTGCATTAAGAGGTGTTTATTTCGTACCGAATATCCTTGGCGGACTGGTTATTGGTTACATTTTCAGCTTTATTTTTACATATATTCTGCCGGTAGTAGGAAATACCTTCAACATCGGTTTCTTACAAAACAGTATTCTGGCGAGTGAAAAATATGCATGGATTGGCGTGCTGATTGTCGGGGTATGGCAGGCGGTTGCCATGAATACAATCATTTATATATCCGGACTGCAGACAGTGCCTGAGGATGTTTACGAAGCCAGCATGCTCGACGGAGCAGGCAAATGGAAACAGTTCTGGAAGGTTACGTTTCCACTCGTTATGCCGTTTGTTACAATCAATCTGGTGCTCAGCACAAAGAACTTCCTCATGGTATTTGACCAGATTATGTCATTGACAAAGGGCGGCCCGGCGCAGAGCACTGAGTCAATCTCATACCTGATTTACAGAAATGGTATGGATGGAGGACAGTTTGGCTTCCAAAGTGCAAACGCAGTAATTTTCTTTGTTGTAATTGTGGCTATTTCACTATTCCAGATGGGTATTATGAATAAGAAGGAGGAGCAGTTATAATGAAAAAACAAAAATCAAACTGGGTACTTACCATCGTTTTAATATTGGGAACCTTAACCGTATTTTTCCCGCTGTATATGGCTGTTATCATTGCCTTCAAGAAACCGAGTGAGATGACAAATGATGTCGCAGGAGCTCTTTCCTTCCCTTCAAAGTGGAGCTTTTCAAACTTCACAGAGGCTATGAAGGTGACTGATTTCTGGCATTCTCTCGGAAACAGCTTACTTATCACTATTGTGACCATTGTTCTCGCAATCCTTATTCATTCGATTGCAGGATATGTTATCGGACGAGGCATGGCAAGGAAAAAGAGCTTCCGTTTCATATATCTTTACATTGTAAGCGGTATGTTTGTGCCATTCTCAATTCTCATGATGCCTCTTGTAAAGCAGACTGCGCAGATGGGACTTGGAAACAGGGCAGGAGTTATCATTTTATATCTTGTATTTTATATGCCAATGAATGTATTATTATATAGTGGATACTTGAAAAATATCCCTATGGCACTTGAGGAGGCCGCAGATATCGATGGCGCAAGCACATGGACAACATACTGGAGAGTTGTATTTCCTATGATGAAGCCTATGCATGCGACAGTAGCCATCCTGACAGCACTCGGTACCTGGAATGATGTCATGACACCGCTTGTCATCATGTCAGGAACAGGACAGAATACACTGCCGTTGGCACAGCTGAATTTCCAGACACAGTTTGGAACCAACTACAATCTGGCATTTGCATCATATATTCTGGCTTTGATACCGATACTTATATTCTATATAATCTGCCAGAAGCAGATATTAAACGGTGTTGCAAACGGTGCAATCAAGGGATAATTTTTAAACACTATTTTAACAATGATATGGAGTGATTTTATGGCAATTATATTTAATCCAAACAAGAAAATTTTTACTTTACAGACAGCTCACACCACATATCAGATGCAAATAGACAGACTTGGCTATCTGCTGCATCTGTACTACGGAGCAAAAAGCACATGTGATATGGACTATGTGCTGACATATGCTGACAGAGGCTTTTCAGGCAATCCTTACGCAGCAGGCATGAACCGTACATATTCGCTTGATACGCTGCCACAGGAGTATCCGACTCTTGGCACAGGCGATTTCAGAAATATTGCGCTTGATATCAAAAACGAACAGGGCACTGATAGTGTTGAGCTTCTTTATAAGAGTCATGAAATCAGAGACGGAAAATACGCTCTGAAGGGACTTCCGGCAGTGTGGGCATCTGATGATGAAGCGCAGACTCTTGAAATAGTTCTTGGCGATGATATCGCAGGCGTTGAGGTGCATCTGCTTTATGGCGTGCTCGAGGCTTGTGATGTCATCACAAGAAGTGTGCTCATTAAAAATACAGGCAGTGGAAATATTACAATTGAAAAGGCGCATGCTGCCTGCTTGGATATGGTTTACGGAGATTATGATGTGATCAGATTCTACGGTAAGCATGCCATGGAGCGTAATCTTGAGCGCACACGCTTAGGACACGGCACACTTCATTCGGAAGCCGCAGAGGAACCTCAAGCCACCAGTACAATCCGGCAGTTATTCTCGCACAGCGCGATACTACAGAAAATGCAGGAGACTGCTATGGTATGCTTTTTGTATACAGTGGCAACTTCTCATGTGAGGCAGAGAAGGATCAGATTAACCAGACACGCCTTTTAATGGGGCTTTCCGATGAGCTGTTTTCATATCCGCTTGCGGCAGGAGAGACCTTTACAGTGCCTGAGGTGATTATGTCATACTCGGCAGACGGTTTCTCACAGCTTTCCCATCAGTATCACACCTGCATCAGTGAGCATGTGTGCAGGAGCAGATTTGCACATGAGGTAAGACCGGTGCTCATCAATAGCTGGGAGGCTGCTTACTTTGACTTTACCGGTGATACGATAGTAGACCTTGCAAAGGAGGCCGCATCACTGGGCATAGATATGGTGGTCATGGATGACGGCTGGTTTGGAAAGAGAGATGATGATAATTCATCACTCGGAGACTGGTTTGTGAATGAAGAAAAAGCTTGGCGGAACGCTTTCAGAGCTCATCGACAGAGTGCATGCACAGGGAGTGAAATTTGGAATATGGATTGAGCCTGAGATGGTGAATGAGGACAGTAATCTGTATAGAGAGCATCCTGACTGGGCTATCCAGATTCCGGGAAAGCTTCCTGTACGCTCAAGAAACCAGCTTCTTTTAGACTTTTCGAGAAAAGAAGTCAGGGACAATATTTTCGATCAGATCTGCGCAGTGTTTGACCAGGGAAAAATCGACTACGTGAAGTGGGATATGAACAGAAGCATGGCTGACGTATATGCAGGAAATCTTGCATACGACTACGTGCTTGGAGTGTATGATTTTATGGAGCGTCTGGTGACAAGATATCCGGATATACTTCTTGAGGGCTGCAGCGGTGGCGGTGGACGATTTGATGCAGGCATGCTCTACTACAGTCCACAGATATGGTGCAGTGACAATACAGATGCCATAAACCGTACAAGAATACAGTATGGCACATCATTCTTCTATCCGGTATCGTCCATGGGAGCGCATGTATCGGCAGTGCCAAATCATCAGACCGGCAGAGTGACAAGCCTTAAAACAAGAGGCATCACAGCCATGGCAGGAACCTTTGGCTATGAGCTGAATCCGGCCCTTCTGTCGGATGAGGAAAAGGAAGAAATCAGAGAGCAGATCAAGACCTTTAAGAAGTATGAGATGCTTATAAATGAGGGCACCTACTGGCGCCTTACAAGCCCATTTGAGGATGAGGTGGCTGCGTGGATGTCTGTCTCAAGGGCAAAGGACAGGGCGCTTGTGAGCGTGGTTCGTCTGTATGCGGAGGCAAACGCGGCTGCTTGCTATGTGAAGCTTAAGGGCTTGGAGTCGGATGCAGTATATATTGAGGAAAATACCGGCAGGCAGTACACAGGTGCAGCACTGATGAATGCCGGAATACCGCTTCCGTTTGCAACAAAGGAGTATGAGGCATATCAGTTTTCATTTATCAGGCTTGATGAGGCAAAGAAGCTGTATGATGAGATAAAGAAGGTGTGCGGCAATCTAAAATTAAGTGAGGCTGACACTGCAGATAGTTCTTCTGATAAACGTATTGTAATAAGCATCTACGGCGGCTCAGGCTCAGGAAAGACAACGATTGCAGCAGCCCTGCAGCAGTATTTTTTGAAGGATAATACAGCCTGCTATGTGCTGACTGGGGACAATTATCCACACCGTATCCCGATGAGAAACGACGAAGAACGCCTTAATGTGTATAACGAGTCCGGCGAGGATGGCTTACGTGGATATCTTGGAACACCTAAGGAGATTGACTTTGACAGGATTAACAAGGAGCTTTCAGAGTTTAAGGAAGGAAAAGATATAATTGAGATAAAGCATATGGGCCGCCAGGACGGTGATATCTCATATGATGAAACTGATTTTACAGGAATTAAGGTGCTCATCCTGGAGTGGACCCACGGAGGAAGCGAATACCTTAAGGGTGTTGATATACCTGTATTTCTGGAGAGTTCGCCTGAGGAGACTAAGGCGCGCCGCATTAAGAGAGGGCGTGACGAAAACGCCGCAAGCCCTTTCATATGCCGCGTGGTAGAGTTGGAGCAGGAAAAGCTTGATTTACAGAGTAAAAATGCGCGTATAGTAGTTGGAAAGGATGGCAAAGTCTATGAACAATAAACCTATGCTTAACGCATATCCTGACAGTCTGGGCGGTAAGCTTTCCGATATCGCAGCGCTGCTCAAAAAGAAGGAAATGCAGGACACATTCTCATCATTTTATATTCTGCCAAGCCTGTATCATTCGGATTTGGATCGCGGATTTTCGGTCGTGGACTACAATCTGAATGAGGAGCTTGCGACAATAGAGGATTTATCGCAATTGAAGGAGCTGGGGATTGACTTAAAGCTTGACTTTATTTTAAATCATGCTTCAGCACAGTCACCACAGTTCAAGGATCTTGTGGAAAAGGGCGATGAGTCGGAGTACCGGGATTTTTTCATAGACTGGAACAAATTCTGGGAAGGTCATGGAGTCATGACGGACGAGGGCTACATACAGCCTGATGAGTCATGCTTAAAGCAGATGTTTTTCAGAAAGCCGGGGCTTCCGATTCTTATGGTTGAGTTTCCGGATGGACGAAGGGTGCCATACTGGAACACATTTTACCAGGAGGTGCATGGCAGAGAATATCTGGGGCAGATGGATTTAAATATAAAGTCCGAAAAGGTATGGGATTTTTATCGTGAAACACTTGAAAAAATAGCATCCTACGGTGCGGCTATTGTGCGGCTTGATGCATTTGCCTATGCGCCTAAGGCACCGGGGAAAAAGAATTTCCTGAATGATCCTGAGACCTGGGAATTTCTACAGCAGATCCATGAGCTTGCAGCTCCGCTCGGGCTGACTCTGCTGCCTGAAATACACGCGGCATATGAGGAGAAAATATACAAAACCCTTGCAGATAAGGGCTATGCCACATATGATTCTTTTTACCGGGACTGGTAATTGATGCGATTGAGAACAGGAGAGCAGATTACCTTGCAAAATGGGCGCGTGAGGTTGTGGATGATAAAATCTCCACTGTCAATATGCTTGGCTGCCATGACGGCATACCTCTTCTGGATTTAAAGGGTCTGCTTCCGGAGGACGATATTCGCTCGCTTATAGATTTGATTGTATCTCGTGGCGGCATGGTCAAAAATCTTCATGGACAGAAGAATATATATTATCAGGTCAATGCCACATATTACAGTGCGCTTGGTGAGTCTGACAGCAAAATGCTTCTGGCCCGTGCCATTCAGATGTTCATGCCGGGCAAGCCGCAGGTATGGTATCTGGACCTCTTTGCAGGCAAAAATGACCATGAGGCGGTAAGACGTGCAGGAGAATCAGGACATAAGGAAATAAACAGAACAAACCTCAGTGCTTCCGATATTGAGGAGGCGCTAAAAAAGGATGTTGTTGCAAAGCAGCTTGAGCTGCTTCGCATGAGAAACACCCATAAGGCATTTGAGAAGGGAGCTGTCATCACAGTAGCAGGAGAAGGACCAAAGCTTTCAATCCGCTATGATAACGGTGAAGCATATGCGCTTCTAACGGTGGATTTTGAAGCCGGAGCGTATGAGATAGAGCTGAGCTGATGAAATCAGATTACTCATACATAATGTGTCTAGCAGATGTGCAAACTCACAATACGAAAAAACGATTGTGAGTTTTTTTTATGAGAAAAATCATTTAATTGACTCGTAAAAGTATCAGCTATAAGGTATAATGATTACTATACAAAATCAGGAGAGCATTTAAAAGATGATAAGAGGTGATAAAGGCTAATGGAATACGAGCACATAACCCACTCCTTTAAGCCTGTCTATGACGAAAACAGCCGAATCCTCATCCTCGGAACGCTTCCATCCGTAAAATCCAGGGAAAACAATTTCTATTACGGACACAAGCAGAACCGTTTCTGGAAGCTGCTTGCGTATCTATTGGATGAATCGGTGCCGGAGACGATAGATGAGAAAAAATATATGCTGTTTAAAAATCATATAGCTATATGGGATGTGATACAAAGCTGTGACATCAGGGGTTCGAGCGACAGCAGTATCAGAAATGTAACACCAACGGATATAAGAAAAATCCTTGAAACATCCGATATAAAACAGATATATGCAAACGGAAATAAAGCAGGGGCACTTTATAAGAAATATCAGCTTCCTCTGACAGGAATGGAGGCAGTTACATTGCCGTCCACAAGCCCTGCAAATGCGGCATGGTCATTTGAAAGGCTATGCGAAGCATGGACACGGATACTTGTAAACCTTTAGAGATTTATATATAGAGGTAAAATTTACTTATGAAAACAATAGAATTTGATACACATTTTTACAAAAAGCTGTGGACACTCATGGTTCCGATAATGGTGCAGAATCTGATGCTGGCGCTGGTGGCGGTGGCTGATGCTTTCATGCTCGGAGGACTGGACCAGAACTATATGTCAGCAGTTTCGCTTGCCACACAGATACAGTTCATCCAGAACATGTTTCTATCAGCAGCTACAGCAGGGCTTGCAATACTCGGAGCACAGTATTGGGGCAAGCAGGACATAAAGGCGCTCGATGACATATTCGCTCTTGCAATCAGGATATGTGGCATAGTATCGGTGCTGTTTTTCGTGGCATGTGCATTTTTTCCACGATATCTGATGCTTATTTTCACAAACGAGCCGGTGCTTATAGATTATGGTGTAAGCTATCTGAAAATAGCTTCTTTTTCATATTTATTGACAGGTTTTTCGCAGTGTTATATAGTCATGATGAAGATATCAGAGCACGCGGGTACTGCGGCGGCAGTCAGCTCAATTACAGTGCTTATAAACATAATGCTCAATGCCATATTTATCTATGGTGCATTTGGCATCGAGAGCATGAATGTGAGGGGAGCGGCACTTGCCACACTCATATCAAGAGTAGTGGAGCTTATGCTTTCAATCACATTTTCGTACAGACCGGGATATATCAGGCTTAAAATTCGGGAACTTTTTGCAAGGAACAAGGAGCTGTCAGCAGATTTTATGAAGTGCTCCGGACCGATTCTCGGAGCAAGCCTTGTATGGGGAATAGGCTTTACATCGTACTCTACATTTATGGGACACATGGGAACAGATGCGGCAGCGGCCAACTCCGTCGCAGCGGTTGTGCGTGATATCATTTGCTGTCTCAGTGCAGGTATATCAAGTGCAGCAGGCATTATGATAGGAAATGAGCTTGGCGCAGGGAATTTAAAGCGTGGAAAAGCATATGGCATCAGAATGGCAAAGCTGTCATTTTTGTGCGGAGCTGTTATGACAGTGCTTATGGCGGTTTCAGCACCGGTGATTTTACATTTTGTAAAGCTCACACCGCAGGCTGCAGAGTATCTGAAGCAGTTATTCGGTGTACTTGCTTTCTACATGATTGGACGATCGGTAAATGAAATCATCATAAATGGTGTCTTTGGTTCGGGAGGAGATACGATGTTTGATATGTACTCTCTTGCTGTGACGATGTGGGGCATAGCAATACCGCTTGCAGTTGCAGGCACATATTTTTTGAACTGGCCGGTGGTTGTGGTATATGCGTGCACCTGCGTGGATGAGGTTGGAAAGATACCGTGGACACTCGTACATTTTAAAAAATACAAGTGGGTAAAGGATTTGACAAGATAATGGAAAATGTATGAAAACAAGCGTGTGCACAGGGAGTAGATCGGATTTAGCGCTAAACTAATTTGAACAAAAAGAGGATATCGAATTGCGGCATCAGCTGTCAAGGGATAACGTAATTTATATGAGAGGGGGTATTTCATGCAGGAAATATACAGAGTAAAGACAAGTCCGGTGGCATTATCGGACAATATGATAATAGGTGAAAAATACAGGATTACATTACTGACAGAGGCGCTTGTCCGTCTGGAATACAGTGAAGATGGCGTATTCGAGGATAGGGCAACACAGACAGTATTGTTCAGGGATTTTCCAAAGACCGACTATCATGTGGTGCGTAACGCTGATGGAATTGAGGTTCATACATCAATGCTGCACCTGATATATAATGAGAAGGAGTTCTCATCACACGGACTGAGTATACAGATTAAGGGAAACCTGAGCGCATATCACAGCATCTGGCATTATGGCGAGAAGGTGCATGATTTGCAGGGTACAGCGCGTACACTTGATGACGTAAACGGAGAGGTTGAGCTTGGACACGGTGTTGTTTCACGCTTTGGATATTCAATTCTTGATGACAGTAAATCACAGATTTTACTTGACGATGGATGGATTGAGCCAAGAAAAAAAGGTGTGTCTGATTTGTATTTCTTTGGATACGGACATGATTATAAACAGGCGCTCAATGATTTTTACAGGCTTTGTGGCAAGACTCCGATGCTTCCACGATATGCACTGGGAAACTGGTGGAGCAGATATTATAAATACTCAGAAGAAAGCTATATGGAGCTGATGGACAAATTCGATGAAAAGAATATCCCGTTCACAGTAGCTGTAATAGATATGGACTGGCATCAGGTTGATGTGGACCCTAAATACGGAAGCGGCTGGACAGGATATACTTGGAACAAAAAGCTTTTCCCGGATCCGAAGCGCTTTCTTGGAAAGCTCCATGACAGAGGAATGCATACTACCCTGAACGTACACCCTGCGGATGGTGTGCAGGGCTGTGAAGAAATGTATGTTGATATGGCAAAGGAAATGGGCGTGGACTATGAAAATGAGGACCCGGTTGTATGTGATCCGGCAAGCCCAAAGTTTATGGATGCATATTTTAAGTATCTTCACCATCCGAGAGAGGCTGAAGGTGTGGATTTCTGGTGGATTGACTGGCAGCAGGGCAGCAACTGCAAGGTTGAAGGATTGGATCCGCTATGGATTTTTAATCATTTTCATTATCTCGATAATAAAAGAGACGGCAAGCGTCCAATGACATTTTCGCGCTATGCAGGTCCGGGAAGCCATAGATATCCGATTGGATTTTCGGGAGATACACATATTACATGGGAGTCGCTTGATTTTCAACCGTATTTTACAACTACAGCGACAAACATCGGATATGGATGGTGGAGCCATGATATTGGCGGACATATGCTTGGCTACAAGGATGATGAGCTGACAGCCAGATGGACACAATACGGTATATTCTCTCCGATAATGCGTCTGCACAGCTCATGCAGCGAATTTAACGGCAAGGAGCCGTGGCGATTTAAAAAAGAGACTGAGGAAGCGATGGAGGCGGCGCTCAGACAGAGGCATTGTATGATTCCGTATCTGTATACCATGAACTATCGCAGCTATGCCGAGAATATGCCGCTGATTGAGCCTATGTATTATGAGTATCCTGAAAATGCAGAGGCTTATGAGGTAAAGAATCAGTATTTCTTTGGCAGCCAGCTTATGGCAGCGCCTGTTACAACTCCACGTATTAAGGGACTTAATGTGGCAAAAACCAAAGTATGGTTCCCGGAGGGCATCTGGTATGATATCTATACAGGCATGCGCTATGATGGTGGAAGAATGCTGGAGGTTTACAGGGATTTGAGCAGCATACCGGTGTTTGCGAAGGCGGGAGGCATACTTGTGTGTGCAGATGCTGATGAGCTTGATGCAAGGTCGGTTATCAAAAATCCTGATGTATTATGTGTCAGGGTATTCCCGGAGGCTGATGGTGAGTTTGAGCTATACGAGGATGACAATGAATCCTGCGGATATGTGGATGGCAGATGTGTGACCACAGCTATGAAATATTCTGCGGATAAAGATATGTTTGTCATTTCTCCGGCAGATGGAGATGCATCATTAATACCTGACAACAGAACCTATAAGCTTGTCTTTGAGAGAAGAACCGAAGCAGCAGCCGGTAAGGTAAAGGTATCCGTGGATGGTAAAGAGGTATGGGCAAAGAATAAATATGATAAAGAAAACAGAAAGCTCATCGTTACTGTAAATGCATCGACAGAGAGCGAAATAAGTGTTGCAATATCGAAAGACACAGTAGCGCTTGATAATCAAATCGAAAAAAGATGCTTTGATTTCCTGAATCAGGCAGAGATAGGCTTTGTGCTAAAGGATGAAATCTACGGTCTTATTACATCGGGAAAGAAAACAACAGTGATTTTATCAGAGCTCAAGGCAAAGGAGCTTGATACAGAGCTGTATGGTGTATTGACAGAGATACTTACAGCCTGAGGCAGTCACCGGTCATACTAGGTGTGACCGGTGACTTTCTTTGTTGTAAAAATTAAAAATGGATGATACTATTATAGTAAACGGAAGTATTTTTATAAGAAACATCAGGAGAAACTATATAATTCAAGGGAGGATTATGCAATGGGAAATTCATATAAGAACTGTAAAATACAGGACAACACCGCAGAGCTGATCTACGAGAACGGCAGTCTGTTTGTTACCATATTTGAAAACAACATAGTGCATGTTGCACAAAAACCCGGCATCGAAAGTGTTGCAATAGAGGAGGGATTTATTCCGAAGGCCGCCACACCGAACGTGACCTGCAAGGATACGTCTGATGCCAAGGGAACCGCAGCAGAAGCCGGTGTAAGCGATGCAGCAGTTAAAGCAGTCATCCGCGCAAGGGATATTACTGTATATGTGAAGGATAACGAGAAGCTTGATATTTATTACAAAGGGAAGCTTGTGCTTTCAGATTATGAAAAAGCACGCAAAAAGAGTGAGAAGAATCCGTACGAGGATCTTGCCATCGCAGAGCTTGAGGGACATACTGTCGGAAAAGATGAAGAAAAAACTGACGCTGTTACCATCATCAAAAAGCTTGGAAAGGATGATGCTATTTACGGTCTGGGAGATAAACCGGGATGCCTCAACAAGCGTGGATATTCATATGTAAACTGGAACACAGATGATCCTGCGCCACATGTGGACAGCTTCAAATCGCTGTACAAATCCATACCGTTTTTTATCGTGCTTGGCGATGAATATTGCTATGGAATTTTTGCGGATAATACCTACAAGACAACCTTTGATTTCGGTTATGAAAACACAGATTACTATTTCGTCGAGCATGAGAAGGGCGAGCTGGACTACTATTTTATGCCGGGAAATGATATGGCAGAGGTGGTAGGACTTTATACATCACTGACAGGCACCACACCGCTTTATCAGAGATGGATATACGGCAGCCATCAGAGCCGCTGGGGCTATTACACGCAGGATGAGGTGCTTGATATAGCTGACAAATTCCGCGAGCTTGATATCCCATGCGATGTGATACATATGGATATCGATTACATGAACGGCTACAGGGTATTCACCTTTGATGACAAGAAATTCCCGGATGTAAAGGGCCTTTCAGAGAAGCTTGCAGACAGGGGTGTAAAGCTTATATCCATCATTGACCCGGGTGTGAAGAAGGATGAGGACTACTTCATGTACAAAGAGGGTATGGAGATGGATGCATTTGCACATGATACAGATGGCAGTGTATATGAAAATGCTGTCTGGCCGGGAACATCGGTATTTCCGGATTTCACAAAGCAAAGCGTCAGAAGCTGGTGGGGAGACAAGACAAAGATACTTCTCGAGCACGGTATCAGTGGAATATGGAATGATATGAATGAGCCTGCAAGCTTCAACGGACCACTGCCGGATGATGTGCAGTTTGAGTATGGAGCACATGAAAAGGTTCACAATATTTACGGACATTTTATGGCAAAAGCTACATATGAGGGACTTGTGAAAAATGATGGTGGAAAACGTCCGTTTGTACTTACCAGGGCTGCATATGCCGGAAGCCAGAAATACTGCGGTGGCTGGACCGGAGATAATCACAGCATCTGGGCGCATATAGCACTTTCACTCGAGCAGGTGTGCAATCTGTCAGTCAGCGGACTTGCCATGTGCGGTAGCGATATAGGCGGTTTCGGAAGTGATACTACACCGGAGCTTCTTGTCAGATTTTATGAGGCAGCAGTATTTGTGCCGTTTTTCAGAAATCATTCAGCAATGGGAACACGCAGACAGGAGCCTTGGCAGTTTGACGAGACTACGATAGATGCAGTCAGAAAGACAGTAAAGCTCAGATACAGATTTATCCCATATATCTATGATCTGGCACATGAGTGTGAAAAGACAGGAGCACCTATCGTGCGCCCGCTCGTATACGAGTATCCTGCAGATAAGCATGTGAGAAATATTTCTGATGAATATATGCTTGGAAGCTTTGTACTGGTTGCACCTGTGATCGCACCGGGCAAGGAGGCAAGAGAGGTTTATCTGCCTGACGGCGACTGGTATGATTACTACACAGGCGAAAAATACAGTGGCGGCAGATATATTTTAGCAGATGCACCACTTGATAAAGTACCTGTCTTCATAAAAGCAGGAGCCATTATCCCTGTAGCAGACGGAGAAATCCGCTCTACAGAGGACATTACAGAGGATAAGATCAGTATACTGACATATCCGGGCAAGGGCAGCTTCGTGCATTATCAGGATGACAATGAGACGTTCGCATACAGAAACGGTGCGTATAATGCTGTTGAATATACACTGGATGGGGATAAGCTCGAGAAGAGAGTGTTGCATAAGGGATTGTAAAAATACATAACCTTAAATTTAAAATTCAATATCAACCTCTACAGGGCAGTGGTCTGAACCGAGTACATCGGTATGGATTGCTGCCTTTTTAAGCTTATCATTGATGCGCTTTGACGTGATAAAGTAGTCGATACGCCAGCCAGCGTTCTTCTCGCGTGCCTTAAAACGGTATGACCACCAGGAATATATACCATCGGCATCCGGATAAAAATATCTGAAGGTATCGGTAAAACCGGAACCTAAAAGCTCTGTCATTTTAGCACGTTCCTCGTCTGAAAAACCTGCATTCCTGCGGTTTGTTTTTGGATTTTTCAGGTCGATTTCATTGTGTGCGACATTCAGATCACCGCACAGTACGACAGGCTTTTTGGCATCAAGAACTTTAAGGTATTCACGGAAATCATCCTCCCACTGCATACGGTACGGCAGTCTTTTCAGCTCATTCTGTGAGTTTGGAGTATAGCAGGTTACGAGATAGAAATTGTCATATTCGAGTGTGATGACACGTCCTTCCTTATCATGCTCCTCAATGCCTATGCCGTAAGACACAGATAATGGCTCATTTTTTGCGAAAATGGCTGTGCCGGAATAGCCTTTTTTCTCGGCATAATTCCAGTACTGGTGATAGCCTGGCAGGTCAAGGTCAATCTGTCCCGCCTGTAGCTTGGACTCCTGTATACAAAAGTAATCCGCATCTATACTGTTAAAAAAATCAAGGAAACCTTTCTGGACGCATGCGCGCAGTCCGTTTACATTCCACGATATAAATTTCATGTCTTAGTCCTCCATATCATTGCAATCTCCTAATAAAAAAACAAATCGCATTTTCTTTTTGGCAATTTTACTACAAAATCGCATTTTTTAAAAGAGGTTTGTATCTGCAGATTGAACTTTTTCCATAAAATACGTATAGAGTAAGAAAATACGCAAGTAAAATTTCTTACAGCACATCGCTTCCATCAGGAATCTTTGAGATAATAGTTCTGTTGATCCTGATTAAGAATAATGTCGAAACAGTAAAGGATATCACCTCTGCTATCGGGAAAGCCCACCATACAGCGTGGAGTCCACCAAGCTTTGAAAGGATGTATGCTGCCGGAATTAAAACCACAAGCTGACGCATGATTGATACAATCATAGAAAAGACAGCCTTTCCCAAAGCCTGGAATACTGTGCCGACGATAATACAAAACCATGCGATGAGGAAATGCACACCGATTATTCTGAGCGCCGGAACACCGATTTTGAGCATATCGTCAGAGGCGCTGAACATTCCAAGAAGCACCTTTGGTATGAACTCAAAGCAGGCAAAGCCAACGAAGAGCAGACAGAATGCGGTTATCAGGCTGACCTTTATTGTCTTAACCATACGCTTTCTGTTCTGTGCACCGTAGTTGAAGGCGATGATAGGTGTGATTCCGTTGTTCAGTCCGAATACAGGCATAAAGAAGAAGCTCTGCAGCTTGAAATAAACACCGAAAACAGCAGCGGCAGTCGATGAAAAGCCGATAAGTATTCTGTTCATGGAATATGTCATTACTGAGCCTATAGACTGCATAATGATCGACGGAATACCGATAGCATAAATGGTTCCCATGATTTTGAAATCCGGGCTGTAGCCCTTGAAGCTCAGCTTGATATCATGATTGAATTTGTGGTTGCAGACAAAAGCAACAACGGCGGCCACGCACTGTCCCACAACGGTTGCCACAGCAGCACCGGTAGCACCGAGCTTAGGGAAGCCAAGCAGTCCAAAGATCATGATAGGATCCAGAATGATATTTGTGATGGCACCGCAAAGCTGTGAGGTCATGCTGAAAATAGTTCTTCCTGTCGAGGTAAGTACCCTCTCAAAAAAGAATTTCGGCAAAAATAACCAAATGAAAAAATACATAACAGTACTCAGGTAGCTCACACCCATATCCATGATTTCGACATCAGCATTTCCAATCTGACTCATGTAAAAAGGCTTTACGATTGTAAGTCCGAGAATCAGAAATATTACGTAGCTGAATGCATATAGTACGGCACCGTTGATGCCGATTTTGTTGGCATCGTCGTATTTATGGGCACCGAGTGACTTTGACAGCAGCGCGTTTACACCTACACCTGTACCGGTTGCGACAGCGATGATGAGTGTCTGCAAAGGGAAGGCAAGTGAAACTGCCGTGAGTGCGTTTTCGGACAGCTTTGCAACGAAAATACTGTCCACGATGTTGTATAGAGCCTGTACGAGCATGGAAATCATCATAGGCAAAGACATGTTAAAGACAAGTCTGCCGATAGGCATGGTTCCCATCTTGTTCTCTGTTACAGGGGCTGAATTTGTTTCCTGACTCATAATTCCTCCTATTGTAAATGATTGTTAATTTAAAACTCCTACATTATATATGTACGAAGCTTTAGTTATTAAAATTAAAATCACCGGTAGATTAGCCGGTGTTTAAAATGTGCAACAAAGCGCCAATTACATATAATACCATGACTGCAGAATACTTTCAAGGTATTATATAACTGTTAAATCATATCATAATAGTTAATGAAAAAATGCCTCAAAAAGTATAGCATTGCAGGGTATAAAATACAATAACCGCTTGACAAAATGACAGAGAGATATATAATTAGTTCAAAAATGAATAATTCAAAAATGTACAACAAAGCAGCAAAATAAGAAAGGGAAAGAAGGAATATCACATATGAAATTTAACTTTGAGTTTGCAGAGAAAATTTCGCGAACCTACAGCGATGAGTGCAGACCACTGTGTCATGAGCTAAAGCTTCCACAGACAGCCTTTGATATACTCATGTTTCTGGCGAACAATCCGGAATATAAGACGGCAAGGGATATAGTTGAAATAAGAAAAATCAAGGCAAATCTTGTGTCTGTAAATGTTGATAAGCTTGTGAATGAAGGGTATCTGGAGAGAAAACCTGTGGAAAATGATAGGAGGAAGACGGAGCTTGTCTGTACAAAAAAGGCCGGGATTGTCATTGAAAGAGGAAGGCGTATACAGCAGCAGTTTACAGCAAATCTGTTTGCAGGGATAGATGAGGAGCAGAAAAAGCAGCTGACGATTGTTATGGAACAGCTTGAGAATAATATGGATGAAATAATCAGGAGGAAATCACACAAATGAGCACATTAATAACTATAATAGTAACATTTTTTGCCGGTATGGGCGCAGGCCTTGGAACCGGCTTTGCGGGACTAAGCGCAGCAGCAGTAATAAGTCCTATGCTCATTACATTTTTGGGAATGGACCCTTATATGGCAGTGGGAATAGCCCTGTCGTCTGATGTACTTGCCAGCGCAGTGTCAGCCTATACATATGGAAAGAACAAGAACCTTGATGTAAAAAACGGGCTCATAATGATGGTCATGGTTTTATGCTTCACGGTTGTTGGAAGCTATGTATCAAGCCTTGTGCCGTCAGCAACAATGGGCAGCTTTTCGGTATTTATGACATTTTTACTCGGAATCAAGTTTATAGTCCGTCCTGTCATGACAACAAAGGAGGCCATGCAGGGAGTTTCAGCTAAAAAGAGAGCTATCCAGTCAATCATCTGCGGTGTGCTTATCGGATTTATCTGTGGCTTCATAGGTGCGGGAGGCGGTATGATGATGCTCCTCATCCTCACATCAGTGCTTGGCTATGAGCTTAAGACTGCAGTCGGAACGAGCGTATTTATCATGGCATTTACAGCCTTTACAGGAGCTGCCTCGCACTTTGCCATCGGTGGAAAACCGGACTGGTTTGTGCTGATTTTATGTATTGCATTTACACTCCTTTGGGCGAGAATTGCAGCGGTCTTTGCAAACAAGGCATCCGCAAAAACCTTAAACCGTGCCACAGGTATTGTGCTTGTAATACTTGGCATCGTGGTATTTGCATTTTCACTTCTGAGCTGATTTATCCTTTCGGTAATTATAAAATATTTATTAAAAAAATATAAACGCGCAGCTCAAAACTTTATCACTTTAGTTATGGCTTATCAAGTGGGAAAATAAATAATTAGTGGAACATCTCTACAATAAATACCGCCACACAGGAAGCCACGGCCACGGTTGTAAGCCCCTTGCCCTTTAATGCAAATATCACTGCAGCGATAAGTCCTGCTGCTGCACCAACCCACCAGTTAGTAGCATAAAACACTGCCGGAATAGTCATGGCGGTTAAAACTGCATACGGAATATAGTATAGAAAAGATCGCACGAAGCTGTTGTTGATCTTTTCTTTTATTGCGATAAAAGGAATAACGCGGATCAGATATGTGGAGCCCGCGAGTATGAGTAAATATATAAAAAATACACTGTTTTTCATTATGTAAAATCTCCTTATACGCTTATTATCAAATATTTAATAAATCATTCCTTATCAGTATCATCTGCAACCGGAAACAGCAGCGAACCGATAACTGCAGCCACAATGGCTACAACAGTGATGGTGATACCGCTTGAAATCCTTGACAAAAACGGTACGTAGTAAAACATGCAGCTAAGCACGAGTGCAAGCAGCACAACAAACACGACTGCACGCGATTTCTTCATCTCAGGAACCACGATAGCCACGAACATGCCATAAATAGCAAGACTCAGCGCACTCATAAGCCTATCCGGCAGAATGCTTCCCAGTATAGCACCTATCAGCGTACCGACAGCCCAGCCGATGTATGGAAGAGTTGAAAGTCCTGCAAAAAAGCTTCTACTCACAGAATCCTCCTGGCTTGCCACGGCAAAAATTTCATCAGTCATCATAAAGCCGAGTATCCATCTGGAAATTCCGCTAAATCTGGAATCCGCCTTCTGACCAACCGAAATCGACATAAAGGAATATCTTATATTAATAGTAATCTGCGAAATAAGCATCTGGAAATACTGTCCCGGATGCATCATAATTCCGATGCCTGCAAACTGTCCGGCAGATGTGACAGTGGTCATCGAAATGAGCACAGCCTGCCACCAGGATAGTCCGTATGACACCGCCATAATTCCAAAAGTAAATGAAACTGACAGATATCCCAGCGCAATCGGGATTCCTGCTGTCAGTCCTCGTTTATAGTTTTCCATTCTAAATTCTCCTTAGCATAATATAACAACATGTTATTCTAGCACAAATTTTATGAAAATGCACTTTCAAATTGTTTTTGGAAACTACACCTGACTTTAAAATTATGATAAAATAATATAATTAGAGGAAAAAGGTGTTATCGATGCATGCAATTCGATGTATACCTTACTGAACCACATATAAACAAAAATAGAGGAATGGTAAAATGAAGGTTGTAGTAGCAATTGATTCATTTAAAGGAAGCATGACAAGCATGCAGGCCGGGATGGCCTGTAAAGAAGGCATATTGGCGGCAATACCGAAAGCAGATGTGGTGGTCAGACCACTTGCAGATGGTGGAGAGGGAACTGTAACCGCTTTGGTAGAGGGCATGAATGGCACATATGAACATGTTGATGTAACAGGACCGATGGGACAAAAGGTGCACGCAACATATGGAGTACTTGAGGATGATACGGCTGTTATGGAAATGGCAGAAGCGTCGGGGATCACACTTGTTGAAGGTAAACCTGATCCATGGAAAGCGACCTCATTGGGTGTGGGAGAGATGATATTGGATGCCGTGCACAAGGGCTGTCGGAATTTCATAATCGGAATAGGCGGAAGCGCAACCACTGAGGGCGGCATAGGAATGCTGTCGGCGCTCGGCTATGAGTTTTATGATGAGGATGACAATATTCTTCCACCGGTATTTGGCTCGCTTGCAAGGGTAAAAAAGATAAAGGCTGATAAGGTTCCTTCAGAATTGAAGCAGTGTCATTTCAAAATAGCATGTGATGTTACTAATCCACTGTGCACAGAGCAGGGCTGCGTATACATTTTTGGAAAGCAAAAGGGCGTACAGGAGCATGAAAAGGCACAGATGGATAAAATGATGAGACAGTATGCAGACTGTGTTGAGGAGTATGCGGGAAAAAGATTTAGCGAGACACCGGGAGCAGGCGCTGCGGGAGGTCTTGGCTTTGCGTTTCTTTTTGGACTTGAGAACGTGGAGCTTAAATCCGGCATAGATATAGTGTTAAACGCAATACAGCTTGACAAGGAACTGAAAAATGCCGATATCGTAGTGACCGGAGAGGGCAGGCTTGATGGACAGAGCGCCATGGGAAAGGTGCCTGTAGGAGTGGCAAAAGCAGGCAGAAAAAACGGCTGTAAAGTAATCGCACTAGCAGGGAGTGTAACTGACGATGCAGTGGCATGTAATAAAGAAGGCATAGATGCGTTTTTCCCTATTATAAGAGGGGCAACAACGCTTAATGAGGCTATGGATATCAAAAAATGCTCAAAAAAACATGAAAAATACCGCACAACAAGTTTTTAGGCTTATTGACATCAGCTCGCTTATGGAATAATATATGTTAGTAAAATTATGCGTGGTGCAGGGGCCGGATGAGATATAAACGCCCCGTATATCATAGAATATTTAAATAAAAAAGGAGAAAAGCAATGGCTAAGGAGAAAAAATTAGTAGAGGCCATCACTTCCATGGAGGAAGATTTCACACAATGGTATACAGACGTTGTGAAGAAAGCAGAGTTGATGGATTATTCATCTGTAAAGGGATGTATGATCTTTAAGCCCAATGGTTATGCCATCTGGGAGAATATACAGAAAAATCTCGATGCAATGTTTAAAGAGACAGGTGTAGAGAATGTATACATGCCAATGTTCATTCCGGAGAGCCTGCTCCAGAAGGAAAAGGATCACGTAGAGGGCTTTGCACCTGAGGTCGCATGGGTCACACAGGGCGGACTTGAGACACTTCAGGAGAGACTTGCAGTAAGACCTACATCAGAGACACTTTTCTGCGAGCTTTTCAGCAAAACAGTACAGTCACACAGAGACCTTCCAAAGGTATATAACCAGTGGTGCTCAGTAGTGCGCTGGGAGAAGACAACACGTCCATTCCTCCGTTCATCAGAGTTCTTATGGCAGGAGGGACATACTGTTCATGCAACAGCCGAGGAGGCAGAGGCACGTACAGTACAGATGTTAAACATCTATGCGGATTTCTGTGAGAAATACCTTGCAATCCCTATGGTAAAGGGAAGAAAGACAGACAAGGAGAAGTTCGCCGGAGCAGAGGCTACATATACAATAGAGGCTCTCATGCATGACGGAAAAGCACTCCAGTCAGGAACCTCACACAACTTTGGTGACGGCTTCCCTAAGGCCTTCGGCATCCAGTACACAGACAAGGACAATAAATTACAGTACTGTCATGAGACATCATGGGGCGTTTCAACACGTCTTATCGGAGCTATCATCATGGTTCACGGAGATGACTCAGGACTTGTGCTTCCACCAAAGATTGCACCAACACAGGTTATGGTCATTCCAATCCAGCAGCAGAAGGACGGCGTCCTTGACAAGGCATACGACCTCAAGGACAAGCTCTCAAAGGATTTCCGCGTGAAAATCGATGCAACCGACAAGACACCTGGCTGGAAGTTCGCAGCACAGGAGGTTCAGGGAATCTCAACACGTATCGAGATTGGACCAAAGGATATCGAGAAAAACCAGTGCGTTATCGTCCGCCGAGACACAAGAGAGAAAATCGTTGTCTCACTCGATGAGGTAAATGAGAAGCTCGCAGAGGTACTTGAGACAATGCAGAATGACATGCTCGAGAAGGCAAAGGCATTCCTTGCAAGCCATATAAACGATGCACACGACTACAATGAGTTCAAGGCAATCGCAGAGACAAAGCCTGGCTTTATCCGTGCTATGTGGTGTGGAGACGAGGCCTGCGAGAACAAAATCAAAGAGGACACAACAGTTACAAGCCGTTGTATGCCATTTGGTGACCAGGAGCAGATTTCCGACGTATGTGTATGCTGTGGAAAGCCGGCGCATAAGCTCGTATACTGGGGTAAGGCATATTAAATTCGCGCCTAAATTCCCGTATACGAATGTTACAAGCCTCGGCGTAGTACCGCTACGCCTGCGTTTGTAATCATCCGTCTACGAAAATTTATTTCGCGAATTAATCATTACTTTTGTATATTATTATGATAAACAGCTCGCCGGAGGGGCGCATTGACGCAGTATACGACTGTGGCGCATGCTCGATTTACGACGTGTCGTGTGTGAGAGTTAATGCCACCTGCGGCTGAAGCTGGCGCAAAAAATACTCGTTCAAGCGTAAGTGCGTTTGATTTTTTCGCGCCTAATAAGCTCTGCCGCAGGAGGTATTTACTCTCACCAGACTAAGGAGTTATGAGAGCATGTGTTACAGTCATATGCTGTGGCAATGTGCCCATTCGGCGAGCGTCATTTAGAATAAAAAAGGAGAACTAAACGATGCGCATAGATTTACCGCAGAATGTCAACTTCATAATAGACACGCTCTACGAGCATGGCTTTGAGGCATATGCGGTAGGTGGATGCGTGCGTGACAGTCTCCTTGGCAGGACACCGCAGGACTGGGATATCACCACATCTGCAAAGCCTGCGCAGGTCAAAGCGATATTTGACCATACGATAGACACAGGTATCCAGCATGGCACAGTCACGGTCATGCTGGAGCATGTGGGCTATGAGGTCACCACCTACAGGATAGACGGAGAGTACGAGGATGCACGCCATCCAAAGGAGGTCACATTTACCTCCAATCTGAAGCTTGACCTGGAGAGGCGCGACTTCACAATCAATGCTATGGCGTATAATCATAGGATGGGGCTTGTCGATGAATTTGACGGCATAGGAGATTTAAAAGCACATGTGATCAGATGTGTGGGCTGTGCGCACGACAGGTTCAGTGAGGATGCACTCAGGATGTTTCGTGCGGTGCGATTTGCAGCCCAGCTTGGCTTTGATATAGAGGCACAGACTAAAGCAGCCATAAAAGAGCTTGCCCCTGCATTGTCAAAGGTCAGCGCAGAGCGAATCCAGGTGGAGCTTGTGAAGCTTCTGACATCAGACCATCCGCAGATGATGAGAGATTTGTATGAGCTAGGACTCACAGCGGTATTCATGCCGGAGTTTGATGTGATGATGCAGACACCTCAGCACAATAAGCACCATATGTACAGTGTCGGCGAGCATACGCTTCATACCTTGGAGCATGTGCGAGCGGACAAAATCCTAAGGCTTACCATGCTGCTTCATGATGTGGCAAAGCCGGTGTGCATTACGACAGACGAGGAAGGCCAGAATCATTTCAAGAAGCATCCGGTTGTGGGAGCTGATATGACAAGAAAGATACTCAGGCGCCTTAAGTTTGATAACAGGACTACAGACTGTTGCTGTAAGCTCGTAAAAGAGCATGATGACCGTCCGGCCATCACAGAGCGCAATGTAAGGCGTGCCATGAGCCGCATAGGAACAGAGCTTTTTCCGCTGTTGTTTGAGGTGAAAAGAGCCGATACACTCGGACAGAGCATGTATAAGCGCGCAGAAAAGCTTGAATACATCGCAGAATATGAGCGCGTATACAGGAAAATCCTCGCAGACCACCAGTGTGTATCCAAAAAGGAAATGAAGATAAATGGCAGCGACCTGATTAAAATGGGAGTAGAGCCGGGACCGAAGCTTGGCGATATCCTGGACAGGCTTTATGAGCAGGTGCTTGATGACCCATCGCTCAATGAAGCACAAAAACTTAAAGAGCTTGCGAATAAAATAATAACCTCTCTCATATGATTAAAAAGCATCTGAATAGTTATGATGCATTAATCATATGAGGGGGGTATTTTTTTGTATAATCAGCCGGAAGTGGCTTTGGAAAAATATGAGCTTACAGTAAGCAGGATAATAAAGGGCAGAGGAGCATATATATGTGATACAGGCATCGGGCAGAAGCTGCTCGTGCCGTACAGAGGGCATGAGCAAAGGGCATGTACCCTGCGGGATACGCTGGCATTTATCCAGAGAAACGGTATGGATGTGGAGCAGATATCACAGACAAAGGAGCAGTGTATCATATCGCTAGACAACTGTGAGGACGCATACATATTGAAGGATTACAGAGCAGGCAGAGAGTGCAGCACGGACAGCATAGATGATATGCGTGGCGGCAGCAGGGCATTAGCGCAGCTGCACAATATATTGGAAAAGTATCCTCTGCCTTCGGATATTGAGGTAGAAAGCCTGCATGAAAAAGCTCAGCGAAAATGTGCGCAGATAGTAAAGACTTAAAAAACTACATACTGCGTCGCAGCAAGACAAATGCCTTTGAACATCTGTTTTATGAATGCTATGAGAGATTCTTAGAGCAGGGGCAGAAATCGGCGGAAATATTGTGTGAGCTGGAAAATAGTAAAACGTCGGTTCCGATATACTGCCACGGAGCCTTCAACCAGCACAA